>Ga0351907_1057_pt1 | contig 33358 bp, 41 predicted proteins | sample BONcelHT113001E6_FD_206861 | JGI IMG/M metagenome (GOLD analysis project Ga0351907, IMG submission 206861) | Enriched cells from coal bed in the Powder River Basin, Montana, United States - BONCAT cells T11 rep1 HSBNCT.T11.300.1.E6 ... | reverse complement strand
TATGGAAGCACAGAGGGCACGATGTGTGGAGAGTGCAGTGCAGTTTCAGGTCTGCATGTCCCGGAGGATATTGCCCACATGGATATCTATGATCCAAATACCAGACAGTATGTCAGGGATGGGGAGCCAGGACATATTGTTCTGACTACACTGCTTAAACCAGGTGAACACAGTGGAACGCTCCTCATAAATTATGATACCGATGACACCACATCAGTACTAAGCAGGAGCCGGTGTGCATGTGGCAGAACCCATATGAGAATATTAAATCCCTGGCGTGAGGCTGAAACAAGCCGGATTTTCGAGGTCCCCCTCAACCGGATAGATATCGAACAGGCAGTCTTCCAGCCGGAGAACATGGAACAACTAACCGGCGAATATGAAGCGTTCATTTATGGTGAGGAAGAGAACGAGATCACATTAAGGATATCTGTTGAGGTAGAAGACAAAGAAGCGTGTAATATTCGGGACATTAGTGAAACTATCACCGAAAGCCTTCTTTCACATATTCCAGGGCTGGCAGGAGCATATAATGATGATATGTTTAAGGTACATGTACATATTACCGGTCCAGGAGGTCTTGAACTTCATCATATCAGAGGAAGACCAAAACGACTCGTAGACCGTAGATAAGCAAATACTATGACGGATCATACTCAATCGCAACCAGAATCACACAGTCCTGAATTTTTTTATGAACTATCAGGAGAACAGAAGATCGGAATGCTACTTGCAGTGGGAATTCTATCCCTTACTGCATTTCTCTTCTGGAAACTAGCCTCAGCAGTAATAATCGCGGTATCCCTTGCAGTCGTTCTTATGCCTGCACAAAAGTATCTTGCAAAGCGAATCAACAGAGGATATGCAGCTCTGTCTGTGTGCCTCCTCTCTCTTGCCGGCATTGGACTATTTTTGCTGGCCCTGATTAATTCCATTATTGTAACCCGACTATATATCTTTGACGTCGCCCAGACGATAGCAAATTCTATTAGAAATTTTCAGCCAGGGTCTGGATCCATGCTTTCTTCTATGTTGCATACTTTCGGAGGAATATACAGCCAGCCCAATTCCGCAAAAATGATAGAGGATTCTGCACCTATTATTATTCAGAGTATAAGTTCTATTGCACAGAATCTTCCAGGAATAGCAGTTCAGATCTTTATAGTGATCCTTATCCTGTTCCTGCTCCTGCGAAACGGTGAAGAAATTTCATCCCGGTTCTTCGCAATCGTTCCCTCCCGGATGACCCGATATATGTCAATCCTCTGCAAAGTAGTCACCGATACCATGTATGGTGTTTTTGTAGTCAATATCAGTGTGGCAATACTGACCTTTTTCATTACTCTCCCGTTTTTTTGGATGTTAGGATATGGTGAGATACTTTTCTGGGCATTCATATGTGCATCATCACATCTCTTCCCTTTCTTTGGACCACAGGTAATAACCCTCATTCTCGCAATATATGCCATAGCACAGGGTGACATGCGTGGACTGATATTAGTAACAATTGTAGGTTATCCACTCATTTCAGGACTACAGGATTTTCTGATTCGACCCAAACTTCTTGCAAAAAGGGTGGCGATTCATCCGGTATTGATGATGATCGGTATCTTTGGAGGAATGCTCATATTAGGGGCAATCGGACTGATAATCGGTCCTTTAATCATTGCTCTGGCTGATGCTGCATATGATATTATGTCTCAGATAATCACAGAAAAGCATTCAGATTTTGGAAAAACCCTTCAGAGGGAGTAAAAAGAGATACGATTATTCATTCTCTTCTACTGCTTCCAGCGCTGAAGAGACGATCCGACCGAGTTGATCTACTGTCCAGAGTTCAGTATCAAGAACAAGGTGGTAGGGGGCAAGTGATGCATAATTAATATCGTAGTATTGTTTGTACCGAAGTGCTTCACTTGCTTCCCGATCAGCTGTTGCCTTCATGGCAATATCAAAATCAGCAAACTTATCCCGGTCCAGAATCCTCTTTACCCGGCATTCAAGTGACGCTTTGAGCCAGATACGCAAATTTGCTTCAGGAATCATCCAGCCAGACAAACGGCCTTCAATCAGAATCTGGTCCTGAGAAAGAGCAATCTCACGCTGACGCTCATCGATGAGGCGATCCACTGATGGATCTCCTTCACAAAAAGCACCAAATTCCCCTATGCTCATTCCCCGCTCCTTTGCCATCTGACGAAAAACCTCACCAGCTGATATCACATCAAAACGGTGAGCACTTGCCAGATGATAGGTCAGGGAGGTGGTTCCACTCCCAGGAAGTCCACTGATAGTTACTCTCATCGTTTATATGCCCCCGATATCAAGACCTTTCCTGATTACCTGGGACAACGAAATTGAACAGAGCATATACCATATCATCCATGCAGGAACGGGACCTAGAATTGCTGCGGTAAGATGAACATTGCCAACAAATGGCATAGTAATGAGAGCATCGTAATGATCTAACCTGTAAATCAACCAGAAAAAAATCGGCAGAGTGATCACCATGATGTACCCCATCGGTTTGAACTGTGCCTGACTCATCTCAAGCTGATCTTTCATCATTCCATCGCGTTTTCCTTCGATCTTCTTGATACGCTTCTCATCCTTTGAGAGCATTGCCTCACGATATTCCTTTTGGAAATCTTTCATCCGGTTTTGCGTCTCTTTCATCTTTTTATAATCAATGGTGTACTTCTGGATGATAGAAGAGTAAAACCCGGTCATCGCAGAGAGTACAATGATGACTACATAAAATGGAATGAGAAACGTATCAACTAATGGACCGAGGACAATGTTGAGGCTGGTTCCAAGGGTAACCCTGACAACCTCTATGCTGGCGAGCATAATAAGCCCCATCGCAAGGATTAAGGGCATCATACTCATTGTTGCTGATTTAGATGAACCCATAGAGCCCTCACCGGAGGGTCTGCATCATCTCTTCGACTGCGCGGTCGATAAGAAAATCGGCGTTAGTTATGTATTTGATAGTACAGCCAGTAATCGTTGCATACGCAGCAGCTGCAGCACGATTAAAGTTCTGATGATCTGCAATTGCACGTGCTCCTTCAATATCACGGACACGAGTCGCATCAGAAAGGCGACGTTTGAGGATTTGATCCTCATCCGTCTCGACCAGGATGATAGTATCGGGTTTAAGCTCACGAAGAACCCACTCAGGAAGGCCGGCAAGAAAACCTGCCGGAGTCTTCACCGATGCATGAGTATCAATGATTACATTCCCTTCTATCTTTGCAATCGCCTGAGATGCAAGTTGTTGGAGCCTTTTTTGGGCATCCTTATCAAGTTTACGCATCTCATCACGATCCTGAACCATTCCTTCCCGCTGGGCGACTTCAAACATAAAGGAGCCGAAGTTAATATTCTGATATGGGACTTGTTCTTCCTCAAGTCTTCTAATTGACTCGTTGATAACCGAAGTCTTTCCCACACCCGGAACACCGGTAATGATGACCTTCTTCCCAGCCATAGAATATTACCTCTGTTACTCCTTGCCAAAGAAGGTTCTCATGAACGGATACATCTCCATGATCTGCTCACTTGCGATCTGCTCATACAGTCTATAGGTAATACTGACAGTAAGGAGCAGTCCAGTGCCTGAAACCGCACCGATAACACCAAAGAGGTTTGCAATGACAGACATGAGACCGATGAATACTCCTCCGATGATAGTAACACGGGGGATGTACCGGTCAAGAACCTTCTCAAGAATTGCCGGACTACGACGATATCCCGGGATAGACATCCCTGAACCCTGAATCTGTTTTGCTACTGCCTTTGAATCAAGGCCAGCAGTCTTTACCCAGAACAGAGCGAAAATAGCGCCGCCCACAATCATTATGAGTGAGTCGATTCCCAGACGGATCATTACTTCCCATGGAGCATGCCCGGTAATGAATCCTGGCATCCACCACATCCAATCAGACGGGCTGTTAATCGGTGCAAGGTACCACATCAGCCCACTGACTGGTGATTGTCCTTCAAATGTTCCAAATATGGTAATTCCCACATTATTCAGGAAAAGACCAACCATCTGGACATTTGCCTGTAGAACACGGACAAGAATCATTGGCAGAACACTGGCATAGATGAGTTTAACAGGGAATCTTGCCCTGGCTCCCCTCACCTGCGTGTGTGCAAGTGGTATTTCAATCCTTGTTGATTCTACATACACAATAAGGAGGAAGATACCGATAGTCGTTACAAATGCGATAAGCTCAGGCCCGAAATACTGGACAAAATTCGCTCCATCCAGAATTACTGCAAATAATCGTGGAAAGAAACCAACCGGATACGCATCATTTACGGCAGTCCAGTTGATAAACCCATTAATTATTGCCTGCGAAATACCGGCAATGATGAAAAGACCTACACCAGACCCGATACCCCATTTGGTAACTACCTCATCCATTAAGAATACGAGGACACCACCAAAACAGATCTGCAGGAAGATGATTAGTGTCAGAAGCCCGACGTTTCCTCCAAGGAGTGCCATCGCAACTGCCGGGTCAGCTTTAAGAAACCCACCAAATATCATTGGCAGCGCTTCGACGACAATCATCACAAATATCATGAGTTTCTGCAGACCCATGTATTGGATCTGGCCTCTTATCTCACTGGTATCAATGTGAATGATGTCTGCACCCTTGAGAAGCTGAAGAACGATAGAAGCTGTCACTATTGGCCCGATACCAAGATGGACAATAGAACCGCTGGCACCAGCAAGAAGAGCACGGAAGTACTGGAACATATCCTGTGAGGACGGATCCAGACCAAAGACCGGAATGTTCGTCAGGATAAAGTAAACAATTAAAATCCCAGCCGTCCATGCCAGTTTGTTCTTAAAATGAACATGACCTTCAGGAGTCTTTACCGCTGGCATCTTTGCCAGAAGAGGCTCCATCCGGTCGAGAATCTCACCCATTGATTTCCTCCACAAAGGGGTTTTAGGAGGTCAATGCATGACCGCCCTTTGCCTCTATCTTGGCGATCGCCTGTTGAGAGAACGCCACGGCTGTAATATTCATCTTATGCCTGACTTTTCCCCCACCGAGGACCTTCTCAACTCCCAGAACTGCGGCATCAAAGATGATGGTGTCACCCTCCTGCTCAGCACATCCTGTCTGAATGAGAACAGGTACGATTTGATCAATCTCCCCGATATCAAGCACATCACCGGTGATTGTTGGTTTATGATGGTGCTTAAATCCACACTTGCCAAAAATCTGCCCGCGAACAAGGTATGCCCTGATAAAGTTGTGTGCATTAACACCTGCATTACCCCGTCCTCCACGGTTTCCTGCTCCACGGCGGTTCTTGTGAGTCCCACCACCACAGGTGCGTGAGCCACGGTACTTGGAACGCTTGTTTACTGGCATCTAGCTCACCTCATCTTATAGAGGAGATCATTGATATTCTCCCCATGATACCCGAGTGAACCACCCTGCTGGTAGGTTCGCTTGGTGGTCTTATACCCCTTGCGTGGTGGATGAAGCCGCAAAACCGGTTTAAGGCCCGGAACATCAGTCAGACGAGCTTCTCCAGAGGAGAGAGCCTGTGCAAATTCTGATATACCGGAGTACTGGGAGTTTTCCTTGATGTATTCATCAGTGAGATGAACATCGCCAACCAGACGGCCACGGTTTCTTAGTAATTCCTCGACTGTTCCTGCTTCAATTTCACCATATGCGACAAAGTCCTTGACTTTGCGAATCATTCCCACATATGCAGGAGTGTCAGGAATAATTACGCAGTGGTTGATGTGATGAAGGCGGAGCATCTTCAGGGTGTCCTTGATCTCCCGGCGGGTCTTAACCGTACCTCGGACCTGAACAACAGCATACATTACTCCTTTCCTCCCAGTCGAATCATATTGGTTGCATTGAGCGCGTTGAAAGTGGCTTTAGCATAGTTGATAGTTGTCCGGGTCTGACCCTGGGTCTGTGCCCAGACATCCCTGATACCTGCCAGTTCAAGCACTTTCTTACCGATGTCTCCGGTAACAAGACCAATACCCTGAGGTGCAGGTCTGAGCGTCACCTTTACACTACCGGCAACACCGGTGACAAGCATTGGAATTGAGTGAGGATGACTGCACCCGCATTCCCATGATCCACATCCACGGCGAACCTTGATTACGTGGGTCTTGGCATTCACGATCGCTTTCTTGATCGCGTCGCCAACCTGAGAATCCTTGCCTTGGCCAAATCCAATATATCCGTCACGGTTACCGACGACAACGACGGCCCTGAACTTAACACGGCGACCAGAATCGGTCATCCGCTGTACCATATTGATGTCGAGCACCTCATCGACGAGATCAGGGAGGAATGCGTCAACTATCTCAGGTTCTTTGATGGGTTTCCCACTTGCAAGGGCCTCGTCGATGCTCTTAATCTCACCGGCCTTGACCATACGGCCTAGTCCGGTCAGTGGCACCCATTCTGTCTTTTCGTATGCCATCTCAGTTCAGCTCCCCCATTATCGCATCGCGTGCGGCTGCCACATTTGAAGGCAGATTTCCAGCACGATCAGGGGCAAATGCTGCGATATGTTCTCCGTTGCACCGCTCATCTGAAGGAAGGATTTCCTCGGAGTGCGGGATATCAAGACCAGCTTCAACTGCACCTTTCAGAGATGCAAAAACCCTTGCTCCACGGCTTGCACGGTGCAGACCAATATCGAGGATTGCCTCCTCTTTTCCGGCATTTATTGCCCGGACTGCAAAAAGCATCCCGGTAAGGTATGCTGCAGGCGTGTTGTTCAAAGATCCTTCATATCCGAATTTCTTCAGTTCTGACGAGTTTGCAGAAATATGCGTCCGGTCACCATCCATATGAGCAGTGACCAGCTGGCAGATGATATGTTTATTCGTCTTTCTGACTACCATTCGCGGCCGTTCAGAAACGACCAGTTTATGACGTGCATGGTAGTCTGTCCTTCCTTCACGCCTGCGGCGGAAGGCAACAAAGTATCTCGGTCCGGTTGCCATTATTGTGCTCTCCCTATCTCAATCTGAGCTTTCAGATGTGCAACCGTTCTGAACTGACCACCTGCTGACCGACGATAAAACCGACGGTAAACAGCACGTTCAATCTCACCAGATTCACGCAGTTCACGGAGTACCCGTCTTTGAGCACGGATACGCTGAATCCAACGCTCCTTGCTGACAGTCCGGGAACCAATTGCACCCTTCCGACGGCCAGGACCCTTTCGGTGACCATAGCTTCGCTTCGCCATCATGATACGTGCCCTCCCACGGGAGTTACCCACTTTCTGATGGGCTGCAATGGCTCCTTCCGTGATCAGGTTTCTGATGTCTTCACGAGAGATGGCCTGCTGCACATCATTGACCCGCTCAGGGTCTATCCAGATGCGGTTGAGGCCACATTTCAGGACCTCAGCAGCCAGGCGTCTCTGACCAGAAATCTGACTCATTTATTCTTCCTCCTCGCTCTTATCCTGGGCTGCAGAGACTGACTGAGTCTTTTCTGCAGCACCAGGTTTACTGGCATCTTTCCAGTTAAGGATACGAATCTTTGCTTCAGCGGCTTTATTCTGAATAACTTCGCGCTTTTTACGGCCTACTGTTGCACCAATACGAATTGCCTCAGTTGCCGGGTTTACTGCGTCGATGTCTTTCAGGTTAAATACACGTACTTCTCTAAGTCCACACGGATGCATACCGCGGACTGCAAGAGGACTTCCATACCCTGGATCCGGGTGTGGCCCTTTTGCCTTACGAAGTTTACGCTGCTTGCTATGAAGACCACGAGGTCTGCGCCAGGAGTCCTTGATAGTTACTTTCTTATCGACTCCTTCACGCTTAAACCGTGCCTCTTTTGCCTTTCTTACACGCAGGAGGCGGCGAATTTCAGATACCATTACTGCTCACCTCTTGCTACAATATATATTCCATCCTGGAATACACGGGGATCTCGATCCCGGATCCGGGTTGCCTTCTCAATATTTGAGGCAGTTGAGCCGACCAGTTCCTTGTCAATCCCAGTTACACTAACCTCATCGGTTCCGATCTTTACAGACGTACCGGGAAGGACTCGTGCAGTGCGTGGGAATTTTTCCCCAAGGAAGTTCATAATCTCAAGTTTCTCACCCTGCATTTTCAACTGGATTGGGAAATGGCTGTAAACAACCTTGAGATTATAGAGATACCCTTTCGTAACACCGATACACATATTGTTACAGTGAGACGTCAGAGTGCCAACCATCGCAACTACCTGCTTCTTTGAGGATTCAGTTGCAAAGATGGCTTTATCATCTTCAACTGTAATTTTGATAGCCGGATGCCACATGTCCCTCTTAAGTTCACCCTTCGGGCCCTTTACCTGGAGAAGAGATCCTGTTATTGAAACAGTAACCCCTTCCGGAATGGATACAGTCCTTTGAACCGCCATCTCAATCCACCTAGTAAACGTACCCCAGGAGTTCGCCACCAATCCCGAGCTGGCGTGCTTCATGATGACTCATAACCCCTTTTGAGGTCGAAACCATCAGCATTCCAATGCTCTTGGATGGGAGGTACTGCTGTTCCCAGCTCTCCATGTCAGCCAGCTTTACCGAGTACCGGGGAGAGATGGCACCGCACTTGTTAATCAGACCAGACATCGTAACCTTAAACAGGTCACCACGCCCGTCGACAACAAGGGTATACTCCCTGATGTAACCGGCTTCCTTCATTACGCGGAGCAGCTCGCCGATCAGATTGCCTGCAGGTTGGACAACACATTCAGCTCGTCCAGTATCTGCTGCATTCTTGAGCGTGCTCATCGCATCCGCCACCGTATTCAGTCTTGCCATTGTTCTCCTCCTCAGTTCAGTTTCTTAAAGCCCAGTTTGCTGGCCCATTCTCTAAAGCACTGCCTGCAGAAGTATATATTATATCTGCGAACAAGCCCCTGTTTCCGGCCGCAGAGTTTGCATTCATGTGCTCCACGCCCGAAAATCTTGGTTCTTTCCTTTCCGGCCTTCTCGGACATTACTGCACCTCTACGCCGAATTTTCCACTTAAGAATGCCGTAGTATCTTCATGGGATACACGCTGCTTGAGAGGAAGTTTCTTAGACTGAATGTGCCTGCGAACTATCCGGACGCCATTGCGTCGGACAACGACTGTTACATCAAGTCCGAAGATACCGATTTTGGGATCATAACTCTGACCCGGGTAATCGGTGTGTTCCTCAACTCCAAAGGAGAAATTCCCCTGCTGGTCAATAACACGTTCTGATATCTTATTACCAACAGCCTTAAGGGAAGTCTCTAAAAACTGTTCTGCAGATGGACCCCGCAGAGTAGTTTTGCAGCTGAGTGGCTGACCTTTCCGAAGCCCGAAAGCTGGAATAGTCTGTTTAGCCACACCACGGATTGGCTTGTTACCCGTAATTTCAGTCAGAATCTTCTCTGCACTGACAAGACGGTCACCTGCTTCTCCGACGCCCATATGAACGACTACCTTATCGATGGATACCGCACGGTTTGGGTTCATTCCTCAATCCCCCAGTTCTCAACCGCAGATTTTTCCCGGCCAATCGTAACGACATACTCATCGATAGTCTCAAAGTTATCACCAGTATCCTCATTTGTAAGGATTACCCGGTTTGGAAGGCTTCCCTGAACCTTTATCAGTTCAGATATACGTGCGATGCTTCCGGAGTGTTTTCCTCCGATAACCATCACCATATGACCTATCTGATACGGAAAGTGATCAATGATCTTGTTCATCTCACCATCTTTCAGTGAGAGGACGATCGTATCACCGGCTTTATAACTGTTATCAGCGAGAACGTTGGAACCATCCCGCAGATTCAGCTGAACCTTTCCACCCTTGATAACAGTCTTGTTGGTGATCTTAACCAGTCGGGACTGAGCAGACTCACTATCAATAGATATAGTCTTGTGCCTGCCTTTCGCATCACGGAGAATACGATAGTACTTACCGGTCTTTGGTATAGCGATGATATCAAAGATACCAATACCCATATCTGCATGCCGGCATGCACGTCCGTTAACAATCACCTCACGCTGACGGAGAATCTGTTTGACCTCCTTCATATTCCGGGCAACTTCGATGTGATCCCGAAGCCATACAGCCATAGGGATTGCATTGATGTTGTGCGGGCCCGGGGAGGGTTTCATGACAAACTTTGTTGTCTTCCGCGCGATACCCCAGGACTTTGGTGCTACAACTCTCTTCAGGTGTTGTCCCATAATTATTCACCACCCAGTTTTTGTCCGCGCCGCTTATCCTCAAGATTAAGTTCAGTAATCATGACATTTGATGGATCCATTGGACGGGGAACTTCAGTACCATCCGCCTTTTTAACAGATACTCCATCAACGACGATACGAGCCTTCTTCGTGAGGACAAAGTCCACAAGGCCGACGACTCCGATATGATCACCACGGACTACTTTTACCGTATCTCCCTTGATGACCCGGGTATTTCGCTGATTATACTTCTCACGCAGCTCTTTGGAGAGCGGTGCACGGAGAAGGGAACCGCGCTCGTGGTGCGCAGCATTATACCGTGCTTTGCGCTGTTTTCTTGGTTGTTTACTTGCAATCCTTACCATTCGCACCACTCACACGATGATGGTTGCCATTGATCCAATTCGAGGATATCGAATAGCAACCTCACGGGCAACCGGACCTTTGATCTCAGTCCCCCGTGGCTCATTCTTCTCATCAACGACAACCACGGCATTGTCTTCAAAACTTAGTCGAAGGCCGCTTGGGCGTCTGATTTCTTTCTTCTGACGGATAACAACAGCTCGAACAAGTTTTCTCCGCATGTCGGGAGTTCCTTTCTTGACCGATACCGTTGCAATGTCAGCAAGCCCGAGTTTTGGCTGTCTTCGTCTGACACCATGGTAACCAAACACTGAGACAACCTGGACAACTCGTGCCCCGGTATTGTCTGCACAGACAAGTCTGGTACCGGTGTTTACCGATCGGGGGACACGTATACCGAGCCCCTTCATGACCGGTCCACCTCTATGACCACGAAGGTCTTCGTCTTAGAGAGTGGACGACACTCAGCAATGCTCACAGTTTCACCAACACGGGCGTTAAGGCACGGCGGGTTGTGTGCATGAATTTTTGAACTTCGCTTCTCGTACCGCTGGTACTTTTTGACAAAGTGCAGGTAGTCCCTCCTGATCACTACCGACCCTGTCATTTTGTCGCTCACGACTTTGCCGGTGATCACCTGGCCGCGCACCGGCAAGGTGCCATGGAACGGGCAGTTTACGTCTCCACATTCCTTCTCAGGAACGGGAACGTTAAATCCGATATTTCTTGCCATTATGAGAACCTCTATTTTCTGATTCGCATGGATATTCGTCTTTCCGGTGCCATCAGGAGTGCTGAGCCATCCAGATCAACGACCTTCCCTTCAGGAAGCCGGATTCGAAAGGTAGCACCCTTCTTTCCTATCATCTTCAGCCCGGAGCTAGTCTTTATGATAACCATACCCCGGGTCTCATCGATGATAAGACCGGCTATTCCGGTAAGGGATGGATTGGAGGCATGACTCACCGCAACATCCTGTCCGATAAGTTCATGGAACAGGATGTTTTGCGGAGTAATCATGCCTGGGTTCTGCGGTTCTGTTCAGTCATCATCCGGGCAATGGTCCGGCGAATCTCGCGGATCTGGCCCGGGTTTTCTGGTGCTCCACCGGCACTGACCTTCCCGCGGTACTGGATCAATTCCATCCGAAGTTTGTCAACCTGTTCAACAAGTTCGACATCCGAGAGCTGGCCGACATCACGTGCACGGAAAATTGCCATTAGACATCCTCCACGTCAATGTCCGGCTCAGCAATCATCTCTTCAAGAGGAACATCCTCATCATCATCAATACCAGGTATCGATGATGAAATACGCTTCAGATGCGGAGCGAGGCTTGCCTTCTTCTTCTCAATAACTGCAGTTACCTTAAAGTGATCAGGAAGCAGCGCACCAGGTGGAATTATCCTGACCTGAACACCAATAACACCGAGTTTTTTGATCGCAACTGCGAATCCTTTCTCGACAATGGTGTTCACCGGATCTCCGGAATGCTTGATGTACCCTTCGGTAAACTTCTGGACACGTCCTCGTGAACCGGTCAGTTTACCAGAGATTACAACTTCACAACCAAGTGCACCGGACTCCATAATCCTGCGGATTGTGGATGAGCCGGCTTTTCTGAAATACCAGCCACGCTCAAGGGCGCTTGCCAGACGTTCAGCCATGATTTGAGCATTCAGGTTAGGATTATCAACCTGCTGAACCTCAATCTGGGGGGATTCCACCCCATAGGTTGTAGCCAGATCCTGGGTCAGACTTCGGACAACTTTTCCACCCTTTCCAATAACGATACCAGGCTTTTCTGCAAAGATGGTAACCTGTGTACCGAGAGGAGTGCGGATGAGATCCATTCCGCCATACCCTGCACGTTTCAGTTCACGGGAGAGATGCTTCTCAACCCGGACCTTACGCACACCATCTGCTACAAACTTACGTTCAATTGCCATATTATCAGGCCTCCATCTCTGAGACGATCATCTCAATATTGACCGTCTGACGATCCTTGGGAGTAGCCCGCCCCATTGCACGGGGCATGAAGCTCCTGCGTCTGATGCCGCGGTTTGCTGAAACATGAATGATACGGAGTTTATCAGTATCAAGACCAGTGTATTCAGCATTCTTCCGCACATTATTGAAGAGACGAAGAAACACCATGCTTGCTTTCCGGGGGTACCTTCCTGCATCCCAGCCAACGAGACCTCGCTTGTGGGCGACATTTCTGTTGAACCGCTTAAAGGGGATGGCTTTTTTCAGGTCCACGACATCATGCAGATATGCTTCAGCTTCGTCCAGAGTCTTCCCTTTGACAAACCGTGCAATTTCGATAGCATGCTTGGGTGAAATGGGTGCCTCATTCACTCTGCCACGGGCCAGATTATCACCTTCAACCTTGTTTGAGTATTCGATTCTTGCCATCACACATCACTTCAGCGGCACAAACTTACTCGACCGGGTTGCTCCAATACCGGCAGAACCGTGGGCGACCTTCCGTCTTGTCAACGCAAATTCACCAAGGTAGTGAAAGACTGATTCCGGCTGGATTTCTACTTTCACGAAATCTTTGCCATTATAGATCTCAATTTCACGCCCAATCATCTCAGGGAGAATGATCATGTCGCGAACATGCGTCTTTACCCGTGAATCACCTTTCCTCAGATCGGCGAGGAGTTTATCCTCGCTGATCGTCCAGCCACGAAGCACTTTTCTTCGTGCCCGTGATGGCATAACCGGAAGAAGCTCTTCAAGGGTCATCGCCTTCAGGGCCTCGGCGTTGAATCCATGATATGTGAATTCTTCCTTTCGCCGGGGTAATTTTTTCACTATCTTCTTTGCCATCCGACTACCTCCTCCTGCCAGTCCGCCGTGCAGCTACGTGCCCAACCTTACGACCTGGTGGTGTACCGCGGCTAACTGTCTTTGGTCTTCCACAGTGTTGATGCCCTCCACCACCGAAGGGGTGATCGATGACATTCATTGCCTGCCCTCTGACACGTGGCCAGTTGCTGGCAGTGTTCTTCATCTTGTGGTATTTCTTTCCAGCCTTGACAAATGGTTTTTCACCCCGTCCTCCACCAGCAACAACACCAACAGTTGCCCGGCATTCACCGTTAAACCATTTAGTCTTCCCACTTGGCATGCGGACAGCAACCCGTCCTTCCATCTTGTCAGTGATCATGGCCTGAACTCCGCCTGCACGGACGAACTTACCACCATCATTTGGCCTGGCTTCAATATTGCAGATGTATGCACCAGTCGGAATAGAAGACATAGGAAGGGTATTCCCATTCTTATATGAAGCATCTGATCCCCAGGACATTTCGTCCCCGACACCAAGACCTTCCGTAACCAGTACATACGTATCCTTACTCCCCTCGATCCCTACTTTTGCAATAGGGGAGTGACGGGCGGGGTCATGTTCAATATCGACAATGACCCCGGTAACCGTCTGATCACAACGGCCAAGGTGCTTGAGGGCTGCCTTATACCGGTGAGATGGTGCACGATAGGTTGGACCCCCGTGACCACGGCTTTGTGTTGTAATTCGATGTGCCATCTTACACCACCTTACATTATGCCCAGACGGCTGAGAATCTCTTCTGCGGCCTTGTCATTCGTGAACGAGACGATGGCTTTCTTTTCACCCTTATTGGTCATCATCGTCCGGACAGCGGTGACATCCTGGCCAAACATCTTCTCAACTGCCTTCTTAATCTCAGGCTTCGTTGCCTTGTGGTTAACAATGAACTGAAGCTTACTCTCGTTTTCTACACCAGTTGTTGCCTTTTCAGTTGCATGAGGGTATTTCAACACCATTACTGTTCACCCCCAAGTCTAACGATAGCATCTTCAGTCCAGATTGTAAGCCGTGCAGACTGAGTTCCAGGAGCAAGGAGTTCAACATTCAGACTGTTTACCGGACAGACATCGACACCAGCAATATTACGTGCTGCGCGAAGAGGTTCGCTACCAGTAACTATAAGCAGACTCTTACGCTGCTTATACCGGCGCCCACGCATTTTTCCACGGCCGGCACGAACCTTCCGTGATCCCTCTGCACGCAGAACGTCTCCGTAGACACCAATTGCACGAAGTACATCAATGACTTGCTTCGTCTTTCCAAGTGACTCAAATTCATTTGAGAGCACAAAGGGAAGAGCTCCGGAATACACGTGACCACGTGACTTAACCAGATCATCACAGATTGTTGCTGCGATGGCTGAATTCAGAGCTTTACGCCGCTCTTTCCGGTTGATGTCGCGAGTGAGGATCTTCTGGACTTTGGGTGGATGTGCTTCACGACCACCTTTTGCCTGAGGAACTTTAGCTGCGCGAGAACTGTTTTTCAGACGTGGAACATGAGAAACACCACGACCACTTCCCCAGCCTACTGCAGATTTCGTAATACCTGCGTATACATAGGCTCCATGGGGCTGATAGCGGTGACTCTGTATCGAAATTACCGCCTTTTTAATGAGATCCGGACGGTATTCTGATGCGAAAACTGCCGGGAGTTCAATCTCATGGTCAATTGAACCGGATAGTGATAAAACCTGTGCTTTCATCTATCTCACCCCTGCTTACTCTGCTGACTGACGAACTCAATTACCGGTTCGCGAACCTTGTGCTCACCCAGGCGCATCGCATGCCTGATCCGAACCAATCGCTTGCATGGCCCGGGAAGAGAACCCTTGATGAGAACGTAACGGCCACGGACTTCACCATAATGGAGGAAACCTCCGGCCGGTGTAACATCAGAACCCTCTTCACCAATTCGGAGAAGGCGTTTGTTAAATTCCGTGCGCTGATGATATCCCATCTGACCCATCATTGGAACCTGCCACCTGACATGGTGAGGTGTCCAGGGTCCTAGAGTTCCAACATGGCGCTCTTTTCCACCACGGGAGTGTTTACGCTTACGCAGATGAACACCCCAGCGTTTTACCGGGCCTTGTGTTCCTCTTCCCGTAGTAATTGCAGTCACGTCAGTGTACTGACCAACCTGAAACATTCCTCTGATATCAACATCTTTGCCAAGCATGCTGACACCAAAATCAAACCGTTCAGAAATAGTTCCGCCACCGATGCGTGTTTCCATCAGGTCAGGAACCTTTTTTGGAACACCGGTAAGAAGAGCGGGGCGAGTGTAAGTTATCGCAAAAACCTCTACAATTTTCCCGGCTTCAATAGCATCGCGTGCTTTCTTCTCAGCCTGTTCTCGGTTGTAATTTTTTGGCAGGTTTATCCGGCGGCCAAGATCAGATTCGAGGTTGTCGGCCCAAATCTCAGTCAGCGGATGATTCCCATAAGTATCATGACGATACACGCGGATTGCAGCAACCCTCATATCAGGTACTTCAACAACGGTGACCGGAACCATGATATCCTTGCCCTCATTCGGGCTCTTGGTGTGGTCATCGACCATGACAACATGGGTCATCCCTACCTTATACCCGGCAAAACCCTGGAGGGCTGGTTCTCCCTCATGTGCGGGCCATGCATGATACTTTGGAACCTGGCTCATTGCCCGTTTTCTTGGGCTATATGCCAGGGAACCCATGCGGGGTCTGTGTATAGTTGGCATTTTTCAATCAGTCCTTCTAATCTGTATCATGATCATTCCAACATAGCATCATGCAGGAAATGATAAGCGATGCAGGATCAGAGACACGGATATAGAGCAGCACTGCTGTACTCGTCAGATCATCTGCTGAATCAATAAAGTGACTGCCTCTCCCTACCGCGCAAAAGCACCATAATGGTCAGGTGCTCCCGAAATTCCGGGTGCCAGAACATATTCTTCTGCGTGTAGCCAGACAATCGGATTTATTGAAATTCAGCTACCGGTCTCTCGTAAGATGCGTGATAATCAGGTTTCCCTTGTGATTAAACACCAGGAATCGGGCCGAAACGTCCACCCTAAACCGACATCACATCCCACTCTGTCAGCCCATTGCAATGATCGCAATCCAAGTCAGTCCGCAGATCTTGTGAGTTAATACGGATTGACCGTTGAATCAGTGAGATCCCGAAAGATCATTCAGATTCAGGCTTCATACATATGCGATTAAAAAAGATATAAAGGTATTGATTCAAGTTATTCATTCAAAATAGAGGTCCCCATCATCCTTAATGTAAACCTCAATTGGATTTCGAACATACCGTGACCTGCTTTTTTCAGGAATTTCATCACGTATCCTGAACATCATCTGAACAGTATCAAATTTTACCTTAATACCAATTTTTTCTGCTTCATCAAATATCTGCTGAATAGATTCAAGGAGATCCTGACCTTTCCCAATTGTACACAGATGGCGGGAATCAAGACTATAGAAGAAATCAAGCGTCTCGCGAGCCCGCGAAATATTTTCCATCGCTGACTTTTCAATTGTACACACATTTGCCTTGGAAGTATTGATGATATCTGCAATCTGCTGCTGTGTGAGCCCTGATTTACGATACCTGAGGACCTCTTTCTGCCGGTCAGTCAACAGACCTTCTTTCATACATATCAATTGTATTTCTGGTTTTTAAACACTTTTCATTAACCGGCGAGTTCAGAATTTAAAAATACACACAGAATATGAGAAATAATCTACACCTGAACTTTCCAATTCATAAAAATGAGAGATTTTCATATCTAAATTACTGAAAACAATTTCACAATCTTTATTATGATTATTATCATAGTACCGTTGAACACTCACAGAGGTGTGCAATGGTAGTAAAAGTAGGAATTGCAAAACTTGGAAATATTGCAAGCGGTGTCATGGCAGAACTTCTCCTTGATGAGCGGGCAGACCGCGAAGACATGATCACCTTCATGGCCACCTCGGGCACTAAGCTTCAGCCAGAGGATATTGACCGTGTTGTGTCCAATATGAAAGCATGGGGACCAGACTTCTGTGTCATCGTTTCCCCAAATGGCGTCCTTCCAGGACCAAAGGGAGCACGCGAAGCACTCGCAGCAGCAGGTATTCCCTGTGTTGTCATAACCGATGACATCACCTCCAAGAAAGAGGACTGGGAAGCACTCAAAGCAAGCGATTTCGGTTACATCATCATGAAGGGCGACTCCATGATAGGTGCACGCCGCGAATTCCTTGACCCCATTGAGATGGCAGATTTCAACGCTAACCTTGTAAAAGTCCTTGCGATTACCGGTGCATTCCGCAAACTTCAGATAGCTCTTGACGAAGTCATTGACCAGGTCAAAGCAGGGAAGAAGGGCAAGGATCTTGCACTGCCAAAGATTGTAATGACATCAGACAAGGCAGTCGAGGGTGAATTCAGCAACCAGTACGCCTATGCAAAGGCACGGGCTGCATACGAAATCTCATCAGCTGTTGCAGGAGTAAATGTAAAGGGCTGTTTCATGACCAAAGGTTTTGAAAACTATGTCCCAATAGTCTGTTCTGCACATGAAATGATGCGCCAGGCTGCAGTTCTCTGCGATGAGGCTCGTGAGATGGAAAAGGCAACAGATGCCGTAATCCGCAAGCCACACAAGAATGACGGTACCCGCGTAGCGAAGACCACCCTTATCAGCAAGCCTGAATAAGCGGAAAATCCCCCTTTTTTTTAATTGATTGTTAATTGATAGATTAAATCCCGACATCAATACCGGGAAGATTCAAGTCGTTTTTAACTTCGCCTTCAGATAATCGCCCCATATGTCAGCAAGGTCTTCCGGGAGCGTCAGGATAACCGGTTCAAGATGTAACCGCTCCATAAAAGCAGTATCAGACGTTGAAAGCGGATTGGGATTTATGCGTGCAATTATGGAACAAAATGCAGTAAAATAATCACTTTCTTTCTCCGTTCCAAAAAAAATAGACATATTAAATGCACTTGTCCCAAGATCCCGATATAACCCGAGAATTTCTACCAAGTCAGCACAAAAATCATCTATATACTCAGAGAATTCACTGACGGTTGTAATTGGGAGGATACACCGGATCTCCCGTTCACCACAGGGAACCGGATGTGCATACCAGAATAATCGTGTGCCAGCCAGAGAGCGTTTTGACTGCTCTTCATGCAGTTTTACGATGCTAAAATAAGGAGTACCATATTGTTTGTAATATCTGCTAGACGAGTTGATGTATTGCGCAGGAAGTGTATCAGGCGTATTATCTACAAGACCCTGAAGATGAGGATGAGGAATGGACGCACCAGCAGAAGGTAGGTAATTCCAGTTAATTGAAATGTATCCATCCTGGTTTTTAAGCGCAATTAGTTGACCAGAAAGAGCATCAGCTACTTGAGACGGAGTAAACTGCACAGTTGAATGCGCACCGGTAATCACCGTAACGATATGATAAGCAGCAAAGGGATAGAGATTAGGAAATGTAATACTTTCCCCAACACGTATGCGCGTCCCATCAGAAAAAACCGGAGTTACAGATTCCACAAGACCGGGGCAGAAGGGACATCCATCAGATGAATATTCAGGCACACAGGAATTACCGATACCACGCTTCAACCGTTCAGGACATATTCGTGTCCGAAAACCAGTAAGAGTTTCAGTACGATACTCAATAAAACCTCCAGGATGGATTACACGGGTTGATGAAAACATCAATAGCGCCTCACATCTCGTGTTAGACGGTTGAATATAAATAAAGACCTAAAAAAAGGGAGAAATAACAGGATCAGACTACGTGCTTACCGAGCAGTCTGATGGAGTTTACCACATCAGGACCGATTGGTGAGCCGAAAATGATCTGAGTAACACCGGCCTTGGTAAGATCCTCACACTTCTGTTTGACAGTGTCAGGGCTTCCAGCGATGGTAAATGCATCGATCATTGCATCGTCTACATTTGCACCGGCAGTTCCGAAGTCGAATTTTGCAAGTGCGCCCTTAATGGTTGCAACCTTTGCAAGGTCAAGTCCATGACGCTGAAGCAGTGGCTCTGGGGATCCTGCGGCGATGAATGCAGCAACAATCTTTGCAGCATTCCGTGCCTTCTTTTCATTCTTGTCGATAGACATTGCGGTGTAGGCACCAATATCAAAGTTCTTCTTGCCTACCTTCTCACAAGCTGCCTTGATAATCGGAATTGCAACATCGAAGTCTTTTGGGTTTGATGCATTGATAAGTGCACCATCTCCGATAGTACCTGCAAGCTCAAGCACTTTAGGTCCCTGAGCACCGATGTACATCGGAATGCCTTTCTTTCCTGGCAGTGTTACACCAGTCAGTTTTGCACCATCATAATCAAAGAATTTCATACCACTCTTGTCAACCTGCTCACCTGCAAGGAGTTTGCGCATCTGCACAACTGCCTCTTCCAGACGACCAACTGGCTTATCTGGGCTGATTGCCAGTTTAGGGAGAGTGGACAGGTCACCAGGTCCGATACCCATAACAGCACGACCCTCGGAGATCTCATTGAGAGTGCAGGCAAATGAAGCCATTGCTGCCGGAGTGTCGGTAAAGGCGTTCATAATACCAGGTCCCATCTTCAGGGTTGTGGTTTCCATGGCGATTGCTGCCAGTGTCGGGTAGCAGTGACGGTTGTTGTAGTGATTGGTGATCCACGCGAAATCGATGTCCTTTGACTCTGCAAGTTTGCAGTAATTAACTACCTGCTTGACGTTTATGTTTCCCGGTACGAATTCTATTCCATAACTCAAGGTGTACACCTCAATTGAATCATGAAACCCTAATTGGTAAAAACATTTTTATTTGAATCTTAGATTATAATTAGAACTATCAAAAAAATAAAGAAATGTATTCAAAAAACAGGAAAAACAACTCAAACAACAGGAAAAAAGATCGCTGACGCATTGAGATATCGCTAATATCTACAAAATATGAGATTTTTTAAGATACTCCCCCAGATACTCTTTATGATATAAGAAGGATATATGTATACAATCCGGACGAGTGATGAGTAATACCGTGCTAAAGGAGAATACATGAGACTTCTGGTATTAGGACTTGGAACAGCAGGCAGCAGAATAGCTAATGCAATAGTAGGGTTAGCTGGAAAAACTACCCAGAATACTGCAGTACATGCAATTGCAGTAGATAATGATCCAGAAGTACTTGACACACTTACCAACATAGAACGGAGAGCAAAATTTTACTTTCCTCGTGATAATATCGGTTCTCCAGAACTTCTGACAACAAATTTTACTATAGATGAAGTAAAAGCAACACTTCGAACCTACGACACAACCGGACATGATGCAATTCTCCTCTGTGCAGGGTTAGGAGGCGGCCTTACTGATCTGATTCCACATTTAGTGGAGATTATTCGGGAAACAATGTTTGAACCAGTGTTCGGGCTGGTAACACTCCCAGTTAATGAAGAAGGTGAGGACCGGCTCAGGAGAGCTGCCATCAATATGAGGAAAATCAGGCGGCTTCTTGATGGAGTAATTGTATTTGATAATCAGATATGGCTAGGTAAGGTAAATGAACAAAAAGAGGCGGTATCTCATCAGAAAGTTCAGGGGTTATCTGATAAACTGCGGTTTTCAGGAGCAGAAAAGCGGGATACTGATCCTTATGACCAGGTAAACCAGCAGATAGCAAAAAGGATTCAGATCCTAATTCAGGCAGGTGAAATTCAGGACACCCCTCCACAGATGGTTTTAGACACACGAGAAATCCTCAATACGATAACAGGCATGGATCTGATCACCCTCGGACTTGCTGATGAACTTCTTGAAGAAAAAGCGCGGATCTCCCTGTTCAGGCAGAAAGAGGAATCAATTGTAAACAGGCAGGAACGCGCAGGTAGAATTGTAAAACTCGCTGAAAGAGCCGTTTATCGCGATATTTCAGCATACTGTGATCTTTCATCGGCCAAAAAAGCGCTTATCCTTCTTCTTGGGCCTGAAGAGGAACTCTCGATGAAAGGGTTTATGGCAGTGAGAAAATGGATTGATGATAGTATTGACGGATATGAACTAAGATCCGGGGACAATCCGTTATCAACCAGACAGGGAACATCAGTTGGAGTACTAATTATTCTGGCAGGACTTGGGACGGTAGCTCGAGTAGAGGAATTAGATCAGCGTATCACTGAAAAAACCTCAACCCAACCAGATTAAATACCCCCCCCTATAACACGGGAGAAGGGAATAGTCCCTGCACCAATTTCAGTAGATAATTTATACCCTTCTTCAGCAGCAAATCCGATTGAATTCATCCCTGAATACGATACCAGTGATATCCTGCCCGGGTCGGTCATCAAATTGTATACCTTACCTCTTCCCATAATTACTGGAAACCGAAATCCACAATTCTGCATCCGGCTTATCAAATCAGATGCCCGGTCCCAGGAAGAGCCGGGTATCTGCCTGATATTAGCAAGTACTATTCCATTTCCTTCTGCAATGCACGGACCTATGGATGTCAGCCCAGAATTAATAAATAGTTGTAAAGGGTCTACTGTTGAACCCTGATAGCCGATAAGATCCACGAATTCAACCGGTTTTTTATCAATAACGCGAATCGTTCCCCCATATGCCATTTTTACAGGAATCCCATTATGCTGAAAAACTCCATCCATCGTTATACTACAGACCGTGAGTATGCCGGTGTGACCGGAAGGAATCCGGGGATCGCGATCCATCAATGCATATGATTGAAAAAAACTAAACCCGGCGTCTCTCACATTGTCAAACGTCCGTAATACCCCTTCAAGGTCTTCATCAGGAACGATAGTAAGATTATAAGCAACATCACCGGTTGCCGTATCAGGATCAAAGGTACTACGATAGGCGAGTCGTTCTAGCTTTGAGATCACAAACCCTATCCGATCTTCAACAAGTGCGCAATCAGTTTCGGCAATACCAGTAGTAGTCAGAATGCGCCCCTGGTTACCAACTTTCTGAGTGAACCCCCTTGTGTCAAGATAACGGAGATAATACTGAACAGCACGATCTGTCATCACATATCCCCGTTCTGCGAGGAGTTCGGAGAGTCTCTTTGCTCCCATTGGTTCCTGATGTTCTTTCAGGATTCGTAATATCTCGATATACTTATGTTCAGTCTTAATCATCGCGCGTTTACCACCCCGACACTATCCTGATATCTCCCCTGATATGTCTCATCACCATCGCATATCTCATGCAGAATAATCTGAATTATCCGATCTCCCTTCTTCAGATGAATTGTATCCGTCCCTAAGTTCAATAAACAAAGGGTTAAATGGCCCCTAAACCCGGGATCAACAAACCCCCCACTTATCTGTACTCCTCTGCGTGCAAACGAAGATCGACATCGCAAGGTAGCAGCGAGATCTGAGGGAAGTTCAATCCATTCAAGACTGGCAATCAACGATAGAACACCACAATCAAGTGTGTAGTCAGAATCAGCCCGGAGATCGTATGATGCAGGCTGCTGACATTCTGTCCCGTACGGTTCAAGAATCAGGCCCCCCTCATGAGCAGGAAGCGTGAGCCTGTGTCTTATCGAGCGGGATGAAAGAATCATACCATACAGGTAGGATAAAAATCATTAATATCTTACGGATTGAATATAGTGAGGGATCCATGGGGTAGCGGATATCCTACCGGGCTTCGGACCCGGGGACGTGGGTTCGATTCCCACTGGATCCGTACAAGAAAAAAGGCTATTCTTTACTATTTCTTCTTTTTTCAGCCATTTCAGTAAGCAATTACCAATAATTGTGAAAGAAATTTTTTCCCAGAATAATCGATTAGACAGCCATCTTATATTTTCGCCAAAAACAGGGGAAATTGATTATTCAACCCCATTACCCCGGTGCCACCCCGTCTGCCAATCACGTTGATTTGGAACGCGATCTATGAGCATCCCTTCTACAATCACCGGACGCAGTGTTCTGGCTATCTCAAGTGCTTTTTCAAGCCGCCATTTTCGTTCAGCATATAGAGTAAATATAGGATCCCCGCGCTTAAGGCGAGTTCCTGCTTTGGCATGAATATACAAACCAGCCCCATGATCATTAGGCGCACCCGCAGTGCGTGCAATAGTAATGAGTGATCTATTGTTGAGTTCTACCACATACCCCTCGCTATCAGCTTTGATAACATGGGAAAACTCACCCGGCTTAATCATCTCCGAAGTAATGTTTGAATCACCTCCTTGTATCGCGATGATTTCTTTCATTTTTTTCAGCGCTTTGCCTGACTTCAAAATATCAAGTGCTAATGCTGCTCCTTCACCTCGATTGGCTTTCCCTGCTAGTTCTAACGCAATTCCAGCAATTACTGCGCTCTTTTGAACCAACGAGTTGGGAGAATCTGCACCTTCCAGAATAGCAAGTGCTTCCCTGACCTCAAGAGCCGGGCCAACTGCTCGTCCAACCGGAGCATCCCCGTAGGTCAGAGCACATTCAACCCGCATACCAAGCCTTTCACCAATATCAATAAACTGTTGGGCCAGTTTTCTTCCTTCCGGAATAGAATGAACCTTACAGTGCTTTCCAACCGGAATATCCATAGCAACTACATGAGCCCCGACTGCAAACTTCTTTGCCATCACACTGGCAATCATCTGCCCAACCTGATCGATTTTAAACGGGTATTCCTGAAGAATGATCTTGTCATCTGCAGGGGCAATATTTGTAGCTCCACCCCAGACAATTACCCCGCCCACCTTTTGGGTCATCTTCTGTATTTCAGAAGCAGAAAATTCAACAGGTGCAAGAACCTCCATCAGATCAGCAGTCCCTCCTGCTCCGGTTATCGCTCGTGAACTGGTTTTAGGGATCAACAGACCTGCTGCTGCAATAATGGGCACAACAAGAAACGTAATTTTATTTCCTGGAACACCTCCAATGGAATGTTTATCTACAATGGGACCCGTGTGAAACTCCAGACGATCCCCTGTTTCTACCATTGATCGGGTGAGAGATTCAATCTCATCAATATCGAGTTGATTTATATATGAGCTGATGACAAACGCGGTAATCTCACTGGGGGAGAGATTATCGTGCACAATATCAGATACGATCGTTCCAATTTCTTCTCGTGAAAGACGATCCCCATCCATCTTTTTTCTAATATAATCAAGAGAGACAGGTCTGTCTGCAACCCTGACCTCCACAGAATCTCCATCAACAACCTGAAGTTGCTCATTTGTCTGATGATAGATACCAATACGTCCTTGCTCAATGAGGGAAGACGTGGTCTCAACATAATCTGCAATAGAGAGTCCAGCTGTTGCATTAATAATTTCAACTCTGTCTCCAGGAAAAACGCCAAGGGACTTGGCATCCTGAAGATGTAATAGAACACCCCGGGCTGCAATATCAACGAGGCGTACAGATAACTTCATGCCTCATAGGTTCTGCAGGATCCTATTTAGTGACTATGAAGAGAATCAAGAAAAACACAGAGCAAAGAAAAAAAGTGAAGAATTAAGGGTTATTACCCTTAGTTCCGGCGCAGAACCAGGAAGGCAACTGCTCCAAGGCCTGCGAGGGCTACCATTGCACCAAATCCTGGGGACTTCTGGGTCGGCTCAGGGGTTGGGGGAACGGTGGTTGGAACTTCAGTTGGCTTTTCGGTTGGTGGGACCGTGGTTTCTACAACAACGGGCTCTTCGGTTGGGGTTGCGTTAACATCAGCTACGGTTGGTTCTGCTGTTACTTCTGCTACTGGAGCAACGGTTGGCATGGTTGGTGCGCCGCTTGCTTCAACAACATTGAACAGTGAGGTCTCAACTACGCTGGTGGTTACACCGGCAACACGGACGATGTACTCGTCTGGCTTGAACGTGGATGCGTCAACAGTGAAGCTCCACTTGTTCAGACCGTCAGTGCCCTGCTGGACCTTGACAGTTCCGGTTGCGCCACTGAACTCACCACTCTGTGACTTGTCGGTCGGCTTGAATGAGGATGAAGTGACCTCAACGAGCAGATCGTTGTCGTCGTATGCAAGGTTGGTGGTTCCTGCGATCTCGAACTTAGAACCTACCTTCTGCTCACCGATCGGGTTGATGGTGATTTTTGGCTCCTCTACGAGGAACTGCAGCTTGGTGTAGGTGTCGTCGACCATTGCAGAGTTGATTGCCTGGACAAGTGCTTCGGCTGCATCAGTTCCCTGGAGTGCACCCTGTCCGCCGATCTTAAAGAGCTGGGATCCACGGGTTGGGTATGAACCAAGGATGTTCTGTGGAGTCTGTCCGTTGTCCGGATAGATATCGAATTCATTGTTGTACATCGGGTGCTGAACTACCACGAAGTACTGTCCTGCATACAGACCTGCAGTTGCTGCGCCCTTGACTTCATGGCTGAAAGACATGTCGTCGTTTACGCTCTCGGTTGAGTAAAGGATCTTGTTCTTACCAAGGATCCAGATGGCAACACCCTTTGATGGGTTTCCTTCTGCAGTTCCCATGATAAAGAGCTTGTCACCCTTTGCAACTACACTACCTGAGGAGGTAGCCTGGATGTAAGGTTTCTTGATGACAAGTGAAACTGTGTCATACTCTGCATCGTTGAGGTTGTCCTTGTCTACAGGTGCACTTGCAGCGTAGACGGTGTAGGTACCTGCATCGATCTCGAGGTTTGCAGTCTGCCACTTGTATTCGTAGGTGTCATCGTCCTGAACGTCAGCCTGATCAAAGGATGCGGCCTGTCCGGTGTTAACACCTTTCTTTGGAGACTTAAGCATTGCACCTACCGTTGGCAGGTTTGGACCAGTCATGAAGAGATACGTAATGTCAGTCTCGGAGTTGGTTCCGGAGAGTTTAACTTCCTCACCAAGGTAGTAGCTCTGGTCGCCACCAGCGATGATGGTTACATCGCCCTTCTCTACCTTAATGTCGACCTCATCGGACTTGTACTGGTTGCCGGACTTGCGCTCGACACGAACGGTGTACTTCTTGTCCTTGGTGTCTTTGGTTGTCTTGAACTCAACGGTTCGGGTACCACTGGAATTAAGTTTTACCATAGCGTAGCACTTAGTTCCGCGGTAGGTTGGGTCGTCGGGGACATCATTTCTAATGCTTTTCCCTGCGCCACCCTCATACTGGTACTTACCAATCTCGTATGGGCCTGCAATGTCATCTTGTGAGATGCCATCCTGGAGAGTCAGGATCATTGGAGGCTGGTCACCGGATGCTCCAGTCATAGAGCTAGTTCCCTTGACCCAGAGATAGTACTCTGCATTTGGTACACCAGTGATGGTGACGGAGAACGGATTGCCACGGACTACAGTGTCCTTGTTTGCTTCGATCTTAACCTGATCGGTTGCAATGGTTACGCTCTTTACTGCAGAGATAGTTTTCCCGGTATAGTCCGAGTTATCAGGTGCCTTGTACTGATCTTTCATTGAGTTGACATTACACTCAACCCAGACAGTGTAGACACCGGCCTTGTACAGGCGGTTGTTGTTCTTGTCTTCAGCTGCAGTGTTCCAGCCGTCATTCTTTGCGTACTTGGAGTGGTCGTTACCTTCCCCTACCCAGTACCAGAGCTGCTGGTCTACTGTCTGTTTGTTAAGTGGCCATTCCTTGCCGTTGTTTCCAACGAGCTGCTGGTAGACACCACCGTCTGCGGTCTTGACCTTGATCTTGAATGGACCGTCAGCTGCCGTATATCCGGCACGGGTGGCAAGGCTCTGCATGTTGGTTTCTACAACAAAGTTAGCGTAGTTACCAACAGGGATTGCCTTACCGCTGATGTCCTCACCTGCAGTTGAATCCCAGATACGAAGGCTCAGTGAGGGCTCCTTTACATTGAATGCGGGAGCACCTTTTACAGTGCCATTCCACTGGTACCAGACCCCCGTTTCTCCAACAAAGATGTCTGGAGAGACGTAGAAGGTCTTGGCATCGGTGATAGTCTCAATATCTGCGGGCTGCTCGGTGTTTGAGTTGGTGCCGGGCTGCCACCATGCGATCTGCTTGGCGTTTCCAACTGCGGCAGAGACATCAAGACCCTTCTCACCAAGGAAGACATCTCCTCCCTGGCTGATCTTGTTGACTGCTGCTGCTGCCGGCAGTGCAATAAATGCACTTGCGACAAGCACCATCAATAAAACTGCAATTCGTGCGTTCATTTTAATGTCCTCCGAACAATCCGATTGTTCGAATAGCATTCATCCGATAACCACTACTGATCCGGTAGTGCTTATCAGGACTCCATGCCGTATACTCCGAGATAATCGAAGTATGATCAGATATTTGTGGAACACTTATTATATCCTTTTTGGTATTGCCCGAAAGAAAAGAATGTGAAATCAGGGCTCAAATAAAATAGAACGCCGTAGAACATAATATTTCTGATCATTCATCCACTATATCCTCCTATCAATCGGGATGATATAGCTGACCAGAATATACATGATATCGCGCAGCAACTTGCCTAATACCAGATAGTTCAACCACAGCTCAAACAAACGTTACTATTAAATACTAATGATTAGAAAAATATGAAGGCACGAAGCCCGATAGTGTAGAGGTCAATCATACAAGGCTCTGGACCCTGTGACAGCAGTTCGAATCTGCTTCGGGCTATATTCTTTTTATTCATCTGATTTTTCAATAAACCTTTTTCTGCAAACTATTGCTACGTGTCCGCGGTGGTATTTTTCTAACCAGGTTACTGAAAAGTCACACATACCTGCCTTTAAAAATATATCAACCGTTTCTTTACAGATTTTTTCTGAATCCTCATGTGCTGAAACGCTCCGCGTCTTGAGCATCATGATCAAATACCCACCGGATTTAAGGAAAAACAGATTTCTTACTGCGATCTCTGCCTGATTTCTCTGAGCAATATCAATGTACAGGAAGTCTACGTTACTTACAATTGATGAGTATATTTCAGGCTTCGATGCATCAGCAGGGATGGGAATGACATTCTTTTTTCTCTCAACTACCTCAAGAAGACCGAAAAGGGGCTCAGGAGCAATCTCCACTGCATATATAATACCAGTATAATCAGCAAGAAAGGAGACCGTTGTCCCTGACGCTGCACCCAGGTATAGAAAATCATTCGTCTTATTGATATCAGGAACGACCCCCAGATAATATAATGCAGCAAGTTTACTCCGTTCCGGTGGCCATACACGCAGTTTTCCAAAGACCCGATCCCCCTTAATAGACTTTCCTGTCGTATATAATATTCCATCTTTCCATATCATGCGCATATCCCAGCCTGCTCAATTCGGTTATTAGCCTTTTTAAGAAAAACGGGATCCAGCTGACCACGATAACAATCTATCCTCAATGCTATCGCAAGTGAAGCAGAAAGCGTTCTTGCCACTCTCCCCCTAACACGCTTTTTGGCTGTATGTATTCGCTTATGCTCAAAAATCAGGCCATGCTTTGGTGGAGGGGAGCCTGATGAGCGATGAGAGAAAAATGCATTTTTCGCCCCCAGAATCTGAATCGACGAAGCCGGCATCTGTGCCAGTCTGGCTAAACTTCCTGCTTCAGCAAGAAGACGTGCAGCAACCAATGGGCCAATGAGAGCAGATGAATTAGGGAGTAACCCTTCAGATCTGTATATTATATCTCGAGCAATACGAGTTCTGCTACCCTTCATACCTGCAATATCAGATGCAAGAAGAGAGATGCCATCAGATTGTTGGACATTTCCCTCCCAATGTTTATCATCTTTTGGTTTCTCATCACCATAAGAACCAGCAGGAGACATCATGCGCTCCCACATAGAAATCTGTTCAGCAACCCTGCCCATCATGTGATCAGTCTCACGAAGAATCAGTACTAATTTAATCAACCGCGCCTCATCAGAAAAACGATATGATCTAATTTTATCCTGGGACCATAGGATACAGACATCCCGAAGAATTTCATAATACTCACCCCGATCACTGCAAAACCCACACGAAACAGCATCAGACCAGGAGGGTAAAATCATAAAATCCAACGAATAATGGCTCAATCGCTCGAATAAGGAATTTGCATCAGAAGGTGCAACAACCCAGCCTTCGGAAGAATAATCTCCAAACCAGTATTTACTAACCATTAAATTTGTTTCAGAAACCTTATTATCCATCAAATCCATCAAAATCCACCAAATCCCAGAGAATAAAGTATTACCGGCAGGGTAACAGCACCAATACAGGTAACCCGTGAAAGATTCAAAAGATGGGGTACCAGACCAATACCAGTCGCACAGGCAAGAATAAACAATCCAAATGGTCCGGTAAAGGCAACGCATAGGAAAATTACAAATCCTCCAACCAGAGTATTAATCAATCTACCATCAATACCTGAAAAAAATGATGCACACCCGGCAAGTCGGACTGTGATAATATATGCAACAAGAGAAGCACAAACACAGACGGTGAGAAGTATAGGATAGGCAGGCAAATCTAATGACGACAGCGCAACCATCACCCCGTTTCTTGTTCTTTCAATCCCATAGAAAGCAGCTATACCAATTACTGCATTGGCAGTGGTTGCAGCACCGGTTGCAATCAGATACTGCCTTTTATCCCGATCATACCTGATTCCTGCACTAACCACAGCATTCGCTGATGCAGTTGAAAGACCAGGAAGCCAGCCAACAAGAAGACCTGCGAAGGTTCCCGGAATTGCAGCGCCAATAATTTCGGATGATTGAATTTTTAAACCATTATAGCGTTGCCTGGGAATTAGTGCCTGCGAAGATGTAAGTATAACCGATAAGCCAAAAAGCCCGGTTAAAAGCGGCATGAGAATACTACTCCCCCCAAAAAATGACCAGGTAAGGTACTCAAATCTGAAAGAAAAGATGCCTAAAATACCCGCACAGAAAAATATCACTAACGCCCAAAGGGGAGAATCTTCACCAATTATTATCAGACCCATCATCAATATCAGAACAGGTCCGGTAAACCAGTCAATGTATCCCTGATATCCGGGAAGTAACAATAATGCCACAACTGATATAGGAAGGCCAATGATTATTCCGTATAATCCTCCCAATGACGAGAGACGAACAGCTTCTTCACCACTCCCTTCCATCGTAAGTGCATGAGCAGGGAGAACAGATAATGCAGTTCCGCTATCAGGTATTCCAAAAAAGGTTGACGGAAGAATTTCGATAAACGAATGGGCGATGAGGAGTGAGATAAATGCCGCAGCCATCCCTTCAGGTCCAAGATATGAGAGAATCAAAGGAGACACCCCCAGCATGATTCCTGCCATAGTATTCGAATGGATACCAGGTATAAGTCCACTTATCACTCCTGACAAGAGACCGATCAATATTCCGATGATAAGTGGAATCATGAAATTCTCATGGATTTAAGTGTTAAGAGAAGCATAAAATAACCGCATATAGGTCTGCAGACCGGAGGTCAGTCGAGGGCATGAAGATCGCAATAACCAGGTTAAAGGGGAAAGAATTGGATGACCAGGAGAGGTGCATGCGCCGGGGGCACGATTGTTTTCCGGTCTCCCCACTCATTAGTGAACTAGATCAGGAACAGATCGAGATCTTTATCGAACAGGTTAAAGAGGAAAAATTCGATTGTCTCTTCTTCACCAGTGCCCTTCCTGCAAGAACCATCGGCCCGCTTCTGGGAAGGTGCCCTCTTCCACGAGTAATAGCCATCGGCCCACAGACTGCAAAAGCATTGAGAAATTGTGGTATACCCTGTGAAGTGTTACATGAGTTTTACTCCCGGGCCTTCGTCCCATATCTTGGTGAATGGATATCGGGGAAAACAATAGGAATACCAAGGTCTGATGCCCCTAACCCTGATCTCCTGAATGCAATTACACAAGCAGGTGGAAAACCTGTTGAATTTACAATCTATTCACTCATTCCTACCTATGAAGAACTAGATCTTCGGGACGCTGAAGCAGTTCTCTTTACCAGCGCCCTTTCATTCAAAACTGCAATATGGCGCAGGCGTGAAGATCTTATCCTTATCGCAATAGGCGATGTAACTGCTTCAGTCATGGAAGCGGCAGGTCTCTCGCCGGATGTTTCCGGAGACGGTTCACTGGAAGGAACGCTTGATGAATTAAACATCTATCTCATGATGAACCCCTGATATGACCACAAACCCAGAAACACCAACCACCCTTTCGGAAAAATCAAGACCGGTAGTCGAACTTCAAAACGGAGGAGGTATCCTTCTCATCGATAAACCTCGCGGACCTAGCAGCCATCAGGTGGCAGCATGGGTTAGGGAAATGACTGGTGTAACCCAGGTAGGGCATACCGGAACTCTTGATCCTCAGGTATCCGGAGTTCTTGTTGTCCTTTTAGGCAAAGCAGTTCGCCTTACTTCTGTATTGCATCTTGATGAGAAGGAATACATCTGCCTGATGCGGCTTCAGGGTGATGTCAGCCAGCAGAATCTTGAAGAAATTATTCACCAGTTCACAGGAAAAATATACCAGCGCCCCCCCAGAAAAAGTGCGGTTAAACGTGCTCTTCGAATCAGAGAAATCCTGGAACTTGAACTATTAAGCAGAGATAAACGACTTGTCCTCCTCCGGGTAAGATGTGATTCGGGAACATACATCAGATCACTGTGCCATCATATCGGCCTGGCTCTGGGTGTTGGTGCACATATGCAGGAACTTCGCAGGAGCAGATCTTCATCGTTTACTGAAGATCAGATATATACATTACATTCAGTCAGGGATGCACTGGAAGATGCAAAATCAGGGAATACTGAAATGATATCACGTATGATTCTCCCAATGAAAACTTCAATTGCAGGTATTCCCACCGTTACCATCAAAGAAACTGCTGCAGGAGCAATATGTCATGGAGCGCGCTTATCTTCCAGAGGTATCATCCGGGTGGATTCATTCCAGATGGAAGATACTGTAGCAATCTTTACCGAATCAGAAGATTTTATTGGCCTTGGGGAAGCGCTGATGAGTTCCAGTCGGGTTGTTCCTGGTGAAAAAGGACTTGTTGTGGCTCCAAGGATTATTTTCCCAGAACCTGATGCCTATCCAGCCATCTGGAAAGGGCATGTCCCCCCGGCTGAGACCAATAAGGCTTAATGTAAAAAGATCTAATAGAGTAAGGCAATTCTTTGCTGAGGTAGTCTAGTCTGGGAAGGCGCAAGATTGGAAATCTTGTGAGGCTTGCCTCTCGGGAGTTCAAATCTCCCCCTTAGCGTATTAGCCGTTTCTTTTTTTATAAATTCCTTCGTATTTTCTAGCAATAATCAAGAAAAAAGTTAGGTAATGATATAGTACCTATTCTGATCTGCGTATCCAGTCTGCAATCCAGGAACCAACACCACTTGTTGTTGCGCTACCACCCATATCACGAGTCACAATCCCACTATTGATAGAAGCTTCAATACCCCTGACAATTGCAGCCCCTGCTTCTTCTTCTCCCAGGTGATCTAACAGCATTGCACCAGCCCAGATAGTCGCGAGAGGATTGGCCACATTCTGCCCTTTATATTTTGGTGCAGAACCATGAATTGGTTCAAACATCGATGTTCCTGCAGGATTGATATTGCCGCCAGGTGCAAGACCAAGTCCTCCTTGGATCATTGCCCCAAGATCAGTGATAATATCCCCAAACATATTCGGAGTGACCACAACATCAAACCATTCCGGATTCTTTACAAACCACATGGTAATAGCATCGACATAATTGAATTCAGTGGAGATGTCAGGATTTTTAGATGCAACATCCCGAAATACATCACGCCAGAGCCCATATACGTCAGAGAGAACGTTGGCTTTATCTACGGATGTCACCTTCTTATCCCGTTTCCTGGCTGCATCAAACGCATATTCAATTACCCGGCGTGAACCTTCCCTTGTCAGAACCCCAATCTGGTATGCAATCTCCTCAG
>Ga0351907_1056_pt1 | contig 33590 bp, 33 predicted proteins | sample BONcelHT113001E6_FD_206861 | JGI IMG/M metagenome (GOLD analysis project Ga0351907, IMG submission 206861) | Enriched cells from coal bed in the Powder River Basin, Montana, United States - BONCAT cells T11 rep1 HSBNCT.T11.300.1.E6 ... | reverse complement strand
CTGATTTCGCTCCATTTCCTGCGGCTTCAGCCCGGGAATGGCCGTTATCAACGCCCGCGGCTCGTCATAAATATCGTTGTAGCGGCCGAGATAACAGGAATCGTGATAGGTGCAGGAAGCCTCGATGGCCTTGGTCGGCTTGATTTTTCCGGCCGCAACCAGCTGAGCCAGCAGCACCGAATGATGAATCATTTCGAACTGACCGCCAAATTGCGGATATTCGTTTTTGATCGTGTTCAGGCAGTGCGGACAGGAGGTAATGATTTTCTTCACGCCATAGCCTTTCCATTGTTCGACATTGCCGGCAACCAAGGACTGGTACAGGTATTCGTTGCCCAGCCGGCGGGCCGAATCGCCGCAGCAGGTCTGCTCTTTGCCCAGCACGCCGAACGACACGCCTGCATATTGCAGCAGTTTGATCACGGCGGTTGTCACCTTGCGGTTCCGTTCATCAAAGGTTCCGGCGCAGCCGACAAAATAGAGATATTCCACATCCTTGTTTTCGCTCAGTGACTGGATCTGGAGCTCCTTGCCGATCCAGTCGGCCTCGCCGCGGCCAATCCCCCAAGGATTGCCGTAGCGTTCCATGCCCTTGAACACCGCTTGCGCTTCATGGGGGAAATTGCTTTCCATCATCATCAGGTTGCGGCGCATATCAATTATTTTTTCCACATGTTCAACAAAAACTGGACACTGCTCTTCGCAAGATCCACAAGTGGTACAGGCCCAGATTGTCTCTTCTTCGATCACGTCGGGAACCAGCATTTTGGCGTCTTCTTCCTTCATGTTTCCCTTCAGTAAAACCGGCCCCTGCTCGTTCAGATGCTGATTCAAATCCTGGATCAGTTTCTTGGGTGACAGCGGTTTGTCGGTCAGATGGGCCGGACAATTGACTTCACAGCGACCGCAACGGATACAGGCGTCGCCGTCCAACAGCTGTTTCCAGGTAAATTGTTGAATCTGGGCCACGCCGAACTGTTCGATGGACTCATCTTCCATGTTCAGCGGCGTCAACGCAGTGCAGGCCTTATCTTTGGCCAATATCTGATTGAACGGTCCGGTAATGATATGGAAGAATTTCGAATAGGGTATGTAGGCGATGAAGCCAAAACTGAAGAACAGGTGAATCCACCAGGTAGTGACATGCAGCGTTTTCAGCAACGCCTTGTCCAGGCCCGCAAAGGGCAGCGAGACCAACCAGCCGACTGGATTCCACATAAACCAGGGATCGCCGAGCAGGGCAATCCGAAGTCCCTCCAACAAGAATCCGGTGACAAAAATCGCCTTCAGCAATCCCAGCGAAACCAGATCGGTCAGCTGATTATCCAATCCGGGCGTCGTGGTCATGTAGCGTCGCCAGAAGGCGATCGCGATTCCGATCAGAGCGGCAAACCCGAGGATATCCATTGCCAATGACAGAATTAAATAATACCAGCCATAAAACAGAGGGATATTCAAATCTTCGGTAACCGCAACCGACAGGGTTCCGAGCGCGCATACCGCAAAAGCCGAAAACAGCAGCAGATGCATCACGCCAGGCACGGTCTCCCGCAAAATCCGCAAATGAAGCAGCGAATTATCAATGAACCGGACGATTCCCTTCAACCATGATTCCGGCCGTTTTTCCGGCGCGCCGACTTTCCAGAGTCGGTACCGGTCGTAGATGCCCTTGCCGAAAATGGCAAAAGTGACCAGCATGAGGGCCCACATGATCAGATAGCTCTCGCTGTACATCCCGAGAGGTCTCGATGGGGTCATAGGAGTCACAACCTTTCAAATTTGATGGATAAAGCAATGGTAGTAGTTTTTCGACATATTTATCAACTTTTCCTGCACAGTTATGATGCCAATTCCACAAAAAGAATCCTGTGATCAGTGTTCGCTTTAGAGACTTTCTCTTAAAAACTTTGAATCAATTGCAAAGAAACCCGGTTTGCGCCTCACTTAAAGTTTGGTACAAACCGGGTTTCTAAATTTAATACAACAAGAACTAAGGATTCACTTTAGTCTTAAAGGTTTGCTTGCCAGCCTTCATTTCGATAACAACCGCACTCTTAACGGGATTGTGGTTGGCATCAATGGTCAGGATGCCGGTGCTGACTTTGAGGTCTTTGGTTTTTGCCAGAGCTTCGGCAATTTTTGTTCCGTCCGTGCTGTTGGCCCGTTTAATTGCATCAGCAATCATCAGACCAGAGTCATAGCCAAGAGCTGCTAATGCGCTTGGTTCCTGATTATACTCTTTTTTGTAGGCAGCAACAAATTTCACAACCGCCGGATCGGTATCCTGAGATGAATAATGGTTGCTGAAAAAAGTATTGTCAAGCGCTTTGGCGCCAGCTATTTCAACTACCTTGGGATCATCCCAACCATCGGTTCCGAGCATGGGAACGGTCATGCCGAGTTCACGGGCCTGTTTCACAATTTTGCCGACTTCTTCATAATAGGCAGGAATGAAAATGGTGTCAGGGTTAAGTCCTTTGATTTTGGTCAAAGTAGCTTTGAAGTCTTGATCTTTTTGCAGGAAAGCTTCAGTGGAAAGAATTCTTCCGCCGTTCTTAATAAAAGCCGCTTCGAAAGATTGTTTCAGCCCTTTGGAATAATCGGAACTTTGGTCAACATAGATCACCGCAGTTTTGGCTTTGACCGTATTGGTCGCAAAGTTAGCCATTACCTGGCCTTGGAATGGATCGATAAAACAACCCCGGAAGGCGAACGGACGAACCTTGCCGCCATCAACGGTGATTTTCTCGTTGGTTCCGGTCGCGGTCAACACCGGGATTTTGCTGTCCTGAGCTACCTGCAGCGTGGCCAGCACGTTGGAGCTGGCTACCGGCCCCAGCACGGCAACCACTTTGTCCTGGGTAATCAATTTGGTCACCGCGTTGGTTGCTTCTGCCGGCTCGGACTTATTGTCTGCTAAAATCAGTTTAAGTTGCTTGCCGTTCACGCCACCGGCAGCATTAATTTCTTTGAATGCCATTTGAATTCCATTGACGGTTTGCTTGCCGAAGTTGGCAATGCCGCCGGTCATCTCAAAATTGCCGCCAATTTTGATCTCGTTCGATGCCGGAGCTGCCGGCGCTGCCTGTTTAGCTTTATCGCTGCCGCAACCCGTCAGCAACAGTCCCACGGACAAAAGCACGATCATGAATACCATTAATTGTTTTTTCATTATTGTTCCCCCTCAAAATTGGATGTATCCGTATAATTTTACAACTGCAAGCCGCTGAAGTCAATTTGGTGGGCAAAATTTTCTTGATTTTACCTGTCTGGCTTGCGCTTTCAGCTACCTTTGATATACAATTAAATCAATCAGTTTATTCTGAAAGTTTCGGGACGGCGCAGTCATTGGAAATCTTCTTTTCCGTGGCTGCATTTTCTTTAAGTGAGGAGGTTTAGCATACAAATGACCGGAATCGATTTAAAACAAGAAATCATGCGAGTCAACAACAATGTCAATATCACCATGTTCGGCACCGGACTTCGCAAACAACGGGTGACGATAATCGAAGACAAAATAATCATCTCCGCCGATCACAAAAGAATACCCGCCCTGGCCGCGCTGGACGGCAAAGACCGGATGGCCACCCGCTATATCGACGTAGCGATTCTGGACGAATTCAAACTACGGCTAAAAAAAGAACTCGCGGCCCAGATCAAGTTGCCGGTCAAAAGCGTTTTGAAGGACTACGACCCCGAACATGAGCTGGCTGTTACGGTGATCGTGCTGACCGAGCCGTTTACCGCCGACCAATAAAAATAAGTTAAAATATTTTTGTTTTTTCACGTTTTACAAGCAGGAGTTTTGTTTTGAATGAAGAAATCTAAAATCAAGAGGTCATCATCAAGGATGAGCGATAGCGGTTCCGGCCTCTGATGCTCAATTTAATACGCCCGGTTAGGCCGTAAGAGCTCGCAAGAGAGATGAAAGCTACCGCTTTTTCGTAACAATGGTTATGCGTGCGTACAAAACGTTTGCGTGGACGTTGGGCCGAAGTCGGTAGCTTTTATGCTTTTTCAAGGAGGGGGCGAAGAAACATGGACTAGGCTGAAAGTTGACCCCGACCCAAACCCAGACAACAGGGAGGGAAACATATGACAACCGGCAACGACGTTTTACAGGCCTTGGACAAAATCACCGGCGGCAGGTGCGTCAAAAACCTGGCCGACATCTTCAGCGGCAAAAATCGTTTTGTGGTTCAAAAATCCTCCAATATTCCGGGGAAAAGTTGCATGGAGACCCCGGGGCTGGTTTGCGGCAATCTCGATGCTGCGGTCAAAAAAATCGCCGTCACCATGACCCTGACCGAGTGCAATATTGAGTTGGCAGGGGCAACCGGCGTTGATGTCATCGTTGCCCATCACCCAATCATGGAAGCGGCAAATTCAGGCGGCGTCACGTTGCGAACTTATCTGGAGCTTTATGGTTTGTCGGTGTTTGAACTGCACGAAGCTTTTCACGGATTGCATCCCGGCATCTCGCTCATCCACGGCCACAAACCATTTCACGTCGATATCGCCTACGGCGGAATTCCCGGCAATATCCTGTTCGTGGGAAAAACTGTGGAACCGGTCCGGGTGCTCGATGACATCCTGCAGCGACTACAAGATTTCATGGGTTTGAATGAAGAACAAAAAATGTTGCTGATGGAAAGAGCTTCCCGCTGCTGTAACGGGATCATGGAAACCAATGTCGCCACCGGCGGCAAAATCCTGGTCGGTCAACCGGACAGCAAAGTGGAAACCATCATCCACATCTTCCCCCACACCGGGTTCACCGCCGATCATCTAACCAAAGTCAAACAGGCCTTTCCGGCGGCTGACACGGTGCTGGCTTCCATCAGCCGGGTCGACGATCACCATCCGTTAGTTGAAAAAGCCCGTGAACTCGGCCTCAACTTCATCGTCGGCAATTCACACGCCATGGAAATCCTGGAAAATGGCATGCCGCTGGCGATCGCGCTCCAACGCCTGCTGCCGGAAACCGAGGTAGTTTTGTTCCGTGAACGCATCACCTCGACCCCGCTAGATCAGGTCGGAACCCCTGCACTGCGCAACTATGCCAACGATATTGCCGAACGATTCTTGATTTCCAAACCCAGCTGAGCCCAGTTCCCTCAGGCCGACACCCACAACTCCATATTGACGGGTTTTGATTTCCCATAATAATGAGGAGGCGAAAAAATGAACTCTGGAATGGAAAAACAACCGACAGGCGCCAAACGAAAAATGACCACCGCCGAATACGTAGGATTTGTCTTGGTCGCATTATCACTGGGCGCCCTTTTCTGGTACCCGGGACCTGTTGCCGGCGCATTCACCGCTGCGGCCAAAAAAGTCCAGACCATCGCCTTTGGCGCTTTTATCAGCGGCATGGTCGGCTGGGCGATCATCTGCAGCGTTATCACCGGCAGATTGCTGGAGCGGGCCGGCTTTACCGACGCCCTGATTCGCATTTTTGTGCCGATTACCCGTTGGATTGGCGTAAACCCGGCGGTAGTCATTCCCGGAATCTACAACATCCTCGGTGATATCAACGCCGCAGGCAGAATCACCGGTCCGGTTCTCAAGCAAGCCAAAGCAACCCGTGATGAACAAAAAATCGCGATCTGCACAATGGTCCAGTCGCAGCAATCCTTCTCCACCTTCATGCTGGGTATCGTATGTCTTACCGCAGCCAAAGTCAGCGTCTTCCCCGTCATTATAGTCGGTTTGTTTTTACCGTTAATCGTGATGCCTTTGTTGTTGAAGCACACGATTTACCGCGACACCAAGGCTGTGGAAATCGACGATTTACCTCGTTATACGCCGGACACCGGCTGGTTGCCGGTGCTGTTTGGTGCGGCAAAGGAAGGGGCCGAAGTGCTTTTCCTGATCGTAATCCCCGCGACCGCAGCTGTGTTTGGCATCATCGGCGCCCTGGAATATGCAGGAATCTGGCAGTATATCCACAATGCACTGACCGCCTTGTTGAATCTTTTATCCATCGACATGGAAACAGGCATGGTCTCGATCCTTGCTTCGCCTACCCTGGCCATGGGCATGTTGACAAAAACCGCCGGTTCCCTGCCGCCTAAGCTCGTTGTCGGCTCCTTCATCCTGGCCTCTTCCGGTTTGCCGCTCGGCGTGGTTTTCGGCCAGATCCCGATGATCTGGAAAGGAGTATCAGATCTGGATGAGTCAGAAGCCGTCAAAGCCGCCGTATTGGGAATTGTTCTGCGTATCCTGACAGCCTTTCTGATCGCTGAATTCCTGACCCCGCTGATTATGAAATAAATTCCCCTGGAGGTGAGTCCATGTTGCAATCCCTGGAACGAGTCATGGACGCCGTCAACGCGGAAACCTTGTGGGTCTGCAAATCGGAAGCCGAAGGGCGCGGGTTGATGCTCGATATCCACAAAGGATTCGGCTTTACCGATGTCGATGTCGTCTTCGCCGAATTTGAAGGTCCCGGCGTCCGCATCCGCGGCCCGGGATTACGTACATCGCCCAGCCGACAAATCTTGATGGCTCGGGCTGATGGAGAGGTGATTCCATGAACAAAGTTCTGCTTGCGCCACTCGATCCGGTCCATGACATCGGCCTCAAACTGATGGCCCGCAGCCTGTCCGAAGCCGGTTATGAAACGGTCCTGCTGCCACCGGACCTGACAGCCGAAGAGATTCTCGAGCAGGCTATGCGGCATAACCCTTCCGTATTGTTGCTCAGCCGCACTCTGGGTTACGGGGTGGCCGAAACCCTGGCCCGGATGGTTGACCTGGCCGATGCCGCCGGACTGCGGGAAAACATGAAAATCGGCGTCGGTGGCATGGCGATCCGGACCGAGCTCGCCGCGGAACTTGGCTTTGACGCCGGCTTCGGTCAAGGGACCACCGTGGAGCAGGTAATCTGTTTTATTGAAGGCAGGGAATATCAGCCCACAACCAACCGCAGTCAAAAAGTGAAACGCAACCTTACCGCCGGTTATGACTATGCCTGGAATCATGCCAGAATCGAAAAGAAGATCGACAACATCACCGATCAAATCCTTGACTGGACCCGCCACAAAACCTCGCCCGGCGTCGAGCGGGCAAAATTGCGCGAATCAGCCTGGGACGTGGAGCTGTGGCGGGCCCGTCTGGGCGTGGGTGATTTTCACCGCCACTATGCCCCGCTCTGCGGCGAACTGCCCCGGAATTTCTTCAGTCAGGGTTTGCTGCATCCCAAAACTCGCCGCTTTAGTCATGATGAAGTCCAGAAACTTGAGCAGTATCTAGTGGAAACCAAGGCCCGGATGTCAGTCCGGTCGCTGCAACACAAACGCAAGGGGCCGCTCATTTTCAACCAGTATGGAACCGGTTGCCCGTTCATGGACATCGGTCACATTCTGGCCAGCGAAGCTTGGGGGGCTGATGGAGTAATCCATTTCGACCCCTCCTGGGGCGCGCGGACCGAAGGCTTGCTGGATGGTTTTCTCACCCATCAGGAAGACGGCACCGTAATCACCCCGGCCAATCTGAATCGCATTTTCCTGGCCCTCGAACCGTCGACGCTCTGGCAAGTGCGGGCCCATCGCGGCCTAAACACGCCAGAAACGGTTGTGCTGGCAGGAAAAATCGGCGCCGATCTTACCAAAATCAACCTTTGTTACGGCTCACTGGCCGCCGGAACCGATCCGGCCCGCATGACCGTCGACGGGGTTCATTCTATGCGGTACGCCAAACAATACAACATGCCGTTCGATGTCGTAACCAACGAGGAGCTGTCCGGCGTTCCGGCCCACAAAGCCTTCGCGGGCATGCTCATCGTGGCTGGTCTGGCGCTCAAGCTGGGGGCCCGGCCGATCTTGCAGCCTCTGTTTGCCTGTTCGCCGGAAGTCATAATCAAAGACCTGATGGAAGACAACTACATCGATTTTAATGCAGCAAAAGTCAAGGCCTTGCGCTCGGTTATCAACGCTCCGGTCTGGCCGGGAGCGCCGGTGGGCTTCCTGACCCACACCGAAGACCGGGTCCAGTCGGCAATGACCACCGCGCTGCATGCTTGCCTGGCCGCCTCGCTGAACGTGGACGCCGTCTCGATCGCCTCCACCGATGAAGCCTATTCGGGTGGTCCCATCTCGGTCCCCGCCAAAATCGACACCTTGAGGGCGGTTCAGGAAGGGTTCCGATTCTTTGGCCAGGCTAATATCGCACCGACAGCAGCCGCCGAACTGTGGGCGGAGGAATTGATTGCCGGCATCGAGAAAACGCTGGCCAAGGTACAGGATTGCGGCGATTTTGTCGCCGCCCTGCACGCCGGTCACCTCGGATCCCGCCAAGACGGTGCCACTCCCGGCCGCGCCGGCAAAGACAGCGTGACAGCGATCTAATTTCGTAAGACTATCAATTAAGGGAGGAATACACAATGAAACCCCAGTTCAAATTTGAAATGTACCGCCAACTCCAACAGAACATCCCGGCCCTCTATGCCGAAGCAAAGGCTGCGGCAGAAGACATTGTACCCAAAGAACTGAAAGGGAAATTCGGCCTGACCGGGGCCATTTCCGGTTGCCCGGCCCCGCTGCGGGACGATATCATGAAAGCAGGCGAAGAAGGCGCCAAGGAAGTCATCCCCCTGGCCAAGCTGGTTGATGAAATCCGCGAGTTGGTAAAAGGCGTCTATGGCGACGAATATGACGCCGCGCCGACCTCCACCTGCGAAGCCGGATTATGGGTCACCTTCGACAGCCTGTTCAGTCCGCCGATGATGGGTCGAGGCGACAACTACCGCTCCCGCTACATTGCCCCCTACGAAAAGCATATGCACCATCAGGCCAGTTATGGCCGCCCGGTTCCTCCCCGCTACAAAGACCTTTATGCCGACCGGGGCTCGACTGCCGGAGAACTCGGTTTCTATGGCAAGCGCCAGAACAATCTGGATACGGTCATTGTCCCATTGGCCGGCGCCAGGTATGATGTACATGGAATCAAATATCATCCGGTCCCGCTGCTCACCGGCGTAGATCCCGAACAATCGAAACTGAACCTGGAACAGCAGGCCGCCATTCACGCCTCGATGCTAGCCGGCTTTACCTCGCTTGGCTATGAAACTCCCGGCTACGGCTACGCAAAAAAGGATGCCGAAGGTACCCCCTTACTGCAGAAATATATCGGCGAAATCGCCCGCAGCTATAACGTCCCCTACGTGATCGACAATGCCTGGGGGCTGCCATTTGTCGGCTGCAACCCAATCAAAACCGGGGCCGACGTGATCATCTACAGCATGGACAAGGCGACCGGCGCGGCAACCAGCGGCCTGATCATCGGCAAAGAAGAATGCATGGTGCCGATCCGGCGGGCCCTCGGCATGCACGGCGACCGCTTCGGCACCACCTCTTCCTATGGCAAGGCGGCCTATGTCACCTTTGATGCCGGTAAAGAGGCTCTATTGACTCAAATCCAGGCGCTAAAGGTCCTGCGGGACAATCCCGAAGTCTTGACTGCTCCGGTTGATGCTCTTGAAAAAATCGTTATTGAAGAATTTGCCAAAATTAACCTGCCCCAACGATTGAAAGACGGCCTGTTGATCAGCAAATCCTACAACTCGACCGCCGTCGAGGTCAACTACGAAGGAACCTGGGCCAACGGCGAGCTGGGCCTACCGATTTTCTCAATCGAAGACATGTACGCCGGTTCGAATATCTTCCAGACCGGCATGGCCCAGATGGGCGTCGTTCCCACCGTAGCCTACGACGGAAACATATACATCTCGCCTGGTCTAGGCACTTGCGACGGCAAGGGACAACTAATCGACGCCGCGATGCGTCCGGCCGTGCGGGCACTCGTCAAATTGATTGAAATCACCGCCAAATACGCGGGCCTGGTCTAGCTGACAACCACAGGGAGGTAACCGGCATGGCAACGACAGATCCTTATGCAACAGGCAAATTCACCGACAATCCTTATGCCTGCAAAAGCGACGTTCTCGGCAACTTGGTCGTTGCCCTGCAGGGTCGGCTGGCGACGCGGGGGTTATTGCTAATAACCCCTCCCTCCCGTTGTGTTTGCCGACACCAAATTCACGAATTGATTCTGACCGATGAACTTGAGGCCGCTCCGGGCAGCGTGGTGAACCAAATCGCTTATCTCGGCTTCTTCGAAGTAAGCGAAGGTGGCGTCCTGCTGAGGGGGGATGAGGTCCGGCTCGAGGGCCGACTCCTTGGAACCGTTGCCGGTTTTGACGAGACCCACATGCCCAACCACCTCAACATCGTCATCCATACTCCAGAGCTTAGAACAGGCGTCGAACCTGCGGCCCTGCCGGGCCAGCGAATTTGCTTTCGCATGCCGAATATAAAGGAGGACAAGCAGATGACTATCGAAGAAAAGCTCAAAGAATTGCAGATTGAACTGCCCACGCCGACCGCGCCGCTGGCTGCCTACGTTCCGGTGGTTGTGGCCGGTGGTTGGGCCTATACCTCAGGCCAGATTCCCATGGTGAACGGCAAACTGGCTGCTCAGGGAAAGGTCGGCGGCCCGGTCGACGAAGCAGCCGGCAACGCCGCCGCCCGGATTTGCGCCATCAATTGCCTTGCGGCGTTAAAATCGGCCCTGGGCAGTCTGGACCGAATCGAACAAGTGGTGAAAGTAGTGGGCTTCGTCAACAGCGCTGCCGGCTTCACCAGCCAACCCAAAGTGATCAACGGGGCTTCCGAGCTGATCGTACAGGTCTTTGGCGAGGCCGGAAAACACGCGCGTTCGGCGGTGGGAGTGGCCGAGCTGCCACTTGATGCAGCCTGCGAAGTCGAAATGATCGTTAAATTGAAGGAGTTGCCGAAATGAGCAAGATTGTGGTGGTGGGTGGCGGCTGGTCCGGCTGTGCGGCCGCCCTTGAAGCCAAAAAAGCAGGTTGCGAGGTCGAACTGTTTGAACGGACCGACATGCTCCTGGGGACAGGCCTTGTGGGCGGAATCATGCGCAATAACGGCCGGTTCACCGTCACTGAAGAACTCCTGGCCATGGGCGGCGGCGAATTGTTTCGCGTTGCCGATAGCGAAGCCCGTCATCGGAACATCGAATTCCCCGGCCACCAGCATGCCAACCTGTATGATGTGTCGCGAATCGAGCCGGCGGTTCGCCGGACCCTCGAGCAAGCCGGCGTAAAACTGCAGCTGACCGCCAGATTTACCGACGTAATCAGTGAGCAGGGCCGGGTTGATGCTATCGTCTTTGACCCATACCGGGGACAGGCCGGCGCAAGAGTTGAAGCCGACTATTTTGTTGACACCACAGGGACCGCCGGGCCGATGGGAAACTGCAGCAAATATGGCAACGGCTGCGCCATGTGCGTCCTGCGTTGCCCCACTTTCGGCCCACGGGTCAGCCTCTGTGGCAAAGCCGGGGCGAAGGAAATCATGGGAATGAAGGAAGACGGTTCCTTCGGCGCCATGAGCGGGTCCTGCAAGTTGCACAAGGATTCCCTCAGCGACGACATCCGTCATCAGCTCGACACTTCCGGCGTTGTGGTCATCCCCATCCCGCAGCAACTGCAAAAGAGCCTTGAATCATTGGGTCAAAAAGCCTGTCAACAATATGCCCTGAAGGAATTTGCCGAGAACATCATTTTATTGGATACCGGACATGCCAAGCTGATGACTTCCTATTATCCCCTGCATATTCTTCGCCAGATTCCCGGCTGCGAAAATGCCCGTTTTGAAGATCCCTATTCAGGCGGAATCGGCAATTCGATGCGCTATCTGGCCTTATCGCCCCGCGACGACAGCATGAAGGTGGACGGCCTGGTCAATGTGTTCTGCGGCGGCGAGAAAGCCGGCCTGCTGGTCGGCCATACCGAAGCGATCATCACCGGCAGCCTGGCGGGACGGAACGCGGCCCGGGCCGCACAGGGAAAATCGGTAGATTCGATCCCCACGACGCTGGCCTGCGGTTATGGCATTGCGTACGTGCGGGAAAATATGCAGACCGAGGCGGGCCTCAAGAAGAAATATACATTCTCCGGTTCGGTGTTATTTGATAAAATGAAAGCCGAGAATCTCTATTCAACTGATGTTCAGGAAATCCGCCAACGCGTGGCTGCCGCCGGAATGGACAACTTCTTCGCCGGATCGGCGTGAGCGAAAAAACAGATAAAGAAAGGGAGTCGCTTTGCTAAACGAAAAAGAAGCTTTGGAAAAACAGATATTGCTTCTCCTGCTTGATTCAGACCAACCAGCGGGCTGCGGCTCCTTGTGCACCGCCCTGCAGGCGAAGGGGTTCAGGATCAGTGAAGCCACTACCGGCCGGATGCTGCGGGATTTTGACACGCTGAAACTAACCGAAAAAACCGGCTATCAGGGCCGTTGCTTATCAAAAACCGGCGAAATCCGGCTGCAGGAACTGCTGCAGGCCGAACGCCGCTTGCAATGGGGCGAGGAATTGACGCAGGCCGTTCAGGGCCATACCAAAGCGCAGCTGTTGGAAGTGCTGGTCGCCCGCGTCGCCATCGAGGGGGCTTTGGCTTCCTTGGCGGCAAAAAATGCTACCCCGGCCGATATTGTTTCACTGACCACCATACTCAACCGACAGAAAACAATGGCTGAAACCGATTTGATCGCCGCCGCTGAAGATGTGGCTTTCCACGCCGAACTTGCCCGCATCGCCGGCAACAAAATCCTGGCCGCCGCGATTGGCCTGATTCGCCAGGACCATCAGCTATCACCGGTGTTAGAGACAATTCGCCGCAAAGTCGGTGGCAAGATCTATATCGATCACAACCGGGTTTTCGAAGCCATTCGCGAGCGCAACACCATCGCGGCCCGAAATGCCATGTGTGTGCATTTGGAAGGCTTGATGCAGGATGTGGAAAAATACTGGAGCGATGAAACCGAATAGTTGCTGAGGTATACGATTGCTGGAATTTAGCCTGGGCATTGCCGGCACTGCCAAAAATACCGGCAAAACGACAACCACCGCAGCCATTTTATCCGTTCTCCGCAAACGGGGCATCCAGTTTTTCTTGACCAGCATCGGCTTTGACGGAGAAGATTTGGATAACGTCACCGGTCTGCCCAAACCGAAAGTGGCGGTGGAGCCCGGCGATATCGTCGCCACCGCCGACCGCTGTTTGGCTTTGGGAACCGCCCGATTCGACCGCATCGCCGACACCGGAATACAAACTGCGCTAGGGCCGATTCAACTGATTCGGGTCACGGCGGCGGGACTGATCGTCATTGCCGGCCCCAACAAAAGCTCCGAAGTCCACCGCCTGCTTCGCCTGTTTCGGACTCTGGGGCCCGGCTTCAGCCTGTTCGACGGCGCTTTGAGCCGAATCGCCCCGCTGGTCGAAACCGACGGATTGGTACTGGCTACCGGCGCCGCCTTCAGTAGCGACATTCCCCGGCTGGCTGCCGAAACCAAAAGGATCGAACAAATTTTGCAGTTACCGTACCTGAGCGGCAGTTCAAATCTGTTTTTAGCCCCGCCGAAAACCATCTGCGTTTTTGACTGCGCTGAGCAGCCCGGAACGCATTGGCCCGGCGCTTCGCTACTTTGCCCGCAAACTGCCGCGGAAGTGGCCGGCCGCATCGGCGCCGGCGAAACTCTGGTCATTCCGGGGATTATCGGCGAAGAGGCGCTGGATCGACTGACTTGCCACTGGCTGGAACACCGCCAGACCGGGCGGTTGATTTTTGCCGACCCAGTCAAACTGCTGGTTTCCGGCAAAGCGTCAAAGTTTTGTGAGCAGCTTGACCGCCTGCAGTCGGCCGGAATCCAGGTCGGGGTTCTGAAACGTCTACCCTTGCTGGCCGTGACCATCAATCCTTTTTATCCCCAGTATCGAATTGAAAACCAAACCTATCATCCGGCCTATGTCGATTTTCATCGGCTGCAAGTTACGGTTCGTGGTCATATTGAAAGCCCCGTCTACAATGTCGTGCTGCAGGGAGCGGAAAAACTGGTCGACACCCTGATCTCGCACGCCCGGCCCTGGAGTCATCCGGATTCCGGCGTCGACATGCCCGCGACCCTGGTTTGATCCGTCCTGCCCCAATAGGTCCCATCTGCCGATTCGAAGGATATCGCCAAAATCAGCTTGCCAGTCAGCATTGAAGGAGGGATTTAAATGAAAATCCGGGTACTATTTCATGACGTAGTGGTAGCCGAAACCGAGAACCCCGTCCGGTTGGAAGGAAACATTTATTTCCCGCCGGAAGACGTCCACGCTGAATATCTCCGGCCCAGCGACCACCATGCCACCTGTTGGTGGAAAGGGGAAACCAGTTACTACCACGTTTCCGTCGGTGACAAGCTGGATCAGAACGCAGCCTGGTATTATCCCAATCCGACGCCGGAAGCTCAACACATTAAAAACTATATCGCCTTCGAGCGTGGCCTCTGAATCAAAGATTTCTCTGTTGCACCAACCCCGCCGACCTCGCCGTCGACCGGGGCATTAGGCGTTTTTTTGACGCCGGTGGACTTCCTGCCGAATTTATGGTATATTTTTATTTTAATGTCTCGCATTTCGCAGCGAGCAACAATAACCAATGAAAGATGGGAGTTTGCGCCATGATCAGCACCCAAAACCTTACCCTTCAATACGGAAAACGCATCATATTCAAGGATGTCAGCATCAAGTTTACCCCCGGAAACTGCTATGGGCTTATTGGCGCTAACGGTACGGGAAAATCTACTTTTTTGAAAGTCCTGTCGGGAGAAATTGAACCTTCTGCCGGCGATGTCATCATTACTCCTGGTGAACGGCTGGCTGTTCTAAAACAAAACCATTATGAGTTTGATGATTTCGGCGTTCTTGAAACGGTGATCATGGGCCACGCGCGACTCTTTACGATCATGCAGGAAAAAGAACTTCTTTGTGCCAAGCTGGATTTTACTGACGCAGATGGCATGCGCCTGGCGGATCTGGAATGTGAATTTGCCGAACTGGACGGTTGGGATGCTGAAACTGAAGCAGCGCTTTTACTTAAAGGGCTTGGCGTCACCAATGACTTGCACGGTTTGAAAATGAAAGATATGACGGCGCTGGATAAGGTTAAAGTATTGCTCGCCCATGCTTTATTCGGTTCTCCCGATATTCTGCTGCTCGATGAACCAACCAATCATCTCGATGTCAAAGCTATCAGCTGGCTGGAACAATATCTGTACGACTTCCCCAACATCGTTATTGTCGTGTCCCATGACCGGCATTTCCTCAACCAGGTTTGCACCCATATCGCCGATATCGATTTTGAAGCGATCCAGCTTTATGTCGGCAACTACGATTTCTGGCTTGAATCGAGTCAACTGGCCCTCCAGCTGGCCCGCGACGCCAACAAGAAGAAGGAGGACAAGGCCAAGGAGCTGATGGCGTTTATCCAGCGTTTCAGCGCCAATGCGTCGAAATCCAAGCAAGCCACATCGCGCAAAAAGCAGCTGGAGAAACTGACCCTTGACGACATTCGTCCATCCTCGCGAAAGTATCCCTACATCGCTTTCAAACCCGACCGCGAAGCAGGCAACCAGTTGCTGTCTGTTGAAAGCCTGTCGGCCCGACTCGACGACGAACTGATTCTCAACAATATTTCCTTCACTGCTAACAAAGGAGATAAAATTGCTTTCTTTGGCCAGAATAGTGGCGCAAAAACAGTTCTGTTCCGAATTTTAATGGGTGAATTAACTCCTGTCAGCGGTGAATTCAAGTGGGGAGTAACCACTTCCCAGTCCTATTTTCCAAAAGAAAACTCCACCTTCTTCGACGGAGTAGAATTGAATCTGGTTGACTGGCTGCGTCAGTATTCGCGCGACCAGGACGAATCCTATATTCGCGGCTTCCTCGGCCGGATGCTGTTTTCGGGCGAAGAAACCCAAAAAGAAGCACGGGTCATTTCCGGCGGAGAAAAGGTTCGGTGTATGCTGTCCCGGATGATGATGAGCGGAGCAAATGTTCTGCTGATGGATGAGCCGACCAACCATTTGGACCTCGAATCGATCACCGCATTGAACAACGGCTTGATCCAGTTTGACGGAACCATCCTGTTTGCCTCGCATGACCACCAATTCGTTCAGACCATTGCGAATCGAATCGTCGAGATAACTCTTGATGGAATCAACGACTATAGGATGACTTACGATGAATATTTGGAAATTACTCCGGAAAAACATCGCTAAAATGATATCCAGGCAATCGCTATCGATTTCTTTGCATAAATTTCCTGATTTTACTAATGGCTTGTAATAACAAAAGAACCCGGCAAAAATTCCGGGTTCTTCTTTTTGGATACTCCTTAAGACAGCAAGTAAAAAATTTGCACGATATCCCCTGCTTGCAAGCAGTCAAAGCCAAAAACAATATTTCCTTCTTCAACCAAATATGAAGGCCTGTATTGAAGTTTTCCCTTTACGAAAACTTGGAACAGGGCCTCTGCCGGATATTCAACTTTAACCGAAGTCATCCGATCAGTTGCAATAAATGACTGTTCAACAATTTTCATAGCACATTCCTCCCACAAAGTTTTTCGTCATTTCTTGGTGCAAGTCTTTCTTACTTATATTATAGCATCTCCCTCCAAATCGACTATAATCCCAACGCCCGCGAGACAATAATTCGCATGTCCTCAATTGCCAAACTTCGCGGACTGTTAGGTAAAAGCCTGAATGTGAAGGCATCGCTGACAATCCCGTCCAATGCGTCGACTGGAATACCAATGTCAGAAAGTCAAGCAGGAATTCCAACATCCAGTTTGAGTTCTTCGACTGCCTCAACAGACAACGCAGCCGCTTCTCTGGCAGTCAGGCCCAACACATCCTTGCCCATTGCCATGGCAATTTCGCGAAACTTTGGATAATTTGCTATCAAACAGTATTCCATAACATAAGGCAATAATATACCGTTAGCTATTCCATGAGAAACGCCAAACTGTGCACCGACGTGATGAGCAATAGCGTGAACCGCACCAAGACCGGCGTTTGTAAAAGAAATTCCGGCAATCAGGCTTGCCATTGCCATATTCCCCCGTGCAATAATATCTTCACCCATTGGCGCAAGATTGTCGCAGGTTATCAGCAATCATTTTAATTGCTGTCAGTGCCAATCCGTCAGTAATTGGGTTGGCTTTTATAGCCACATAGGCTTCAATCGCGTGAGTCAAAGCATCCAGACCTGTGGCAGCAGTCACCGATGCCGGCATACTGGGCTGAACTTGCGGATCGATAATTGCATATGCCGGTAATTGAAAATCGTGCCCAATGCCAATTTTTTCTTGAAGTCTTATCCGTCGTCACAGCTGAAGCAGTAACTTCACTCCCTGTCCCCGCAGTTGTCGGAATTCAAATCAGAGGCAGCCCTTTGTTAACGTATATTTTTTTGCCCCTCATATACTCAATGATAGATCCTCCATTGGCACTCACCATGGACATTGATTTAGCAGCATCCATAGGGCTACCGCCACCAAAAGCAATAACCGCATCCGCGCCAAACTCAGTCAGTTTTGCTGCTCCATAATCCACTGTTTCAACACTGGGATCGGCTTCAACGCCAGAAAAGACCTGGGTAAACAATCTCATGGAAGCCATATCAATTAGAGCGACTTCAAATGAGGTGAGTTTTTAGTCGATGTCATGCCTGTAACAATAAAGATTTTTGAAAAACCCTGTTTTTTACATAACGTTGGGGCCTTCTTCAATGAATTCATTCCAAAGATTACTCTTGTCGGCATGCGAAAAAATAAAATCATTCAATATGTCATTCTCCTCTCCGATTCCTTCTGCCCCGTTTCAGATGTCAAAGGCAGGCTCATAATCATTTTCCTGCATCGGTCGAATATTGACTCTATTCATGCTCTCTTCCTTCTATGACTTTCATATACCTGGATAATTCACCGTAATTGCCGATGGCATTGACTTGATAACAATATTATTGCCAATATATTTAAGGGGATAAGAACTGACCCAAAGCACATTTTTTTCTGCAGCTGAAGCTTTGATGCGAACAGTGAGAGAAGAAGAAACACCATGCAACAGATTAATTTTATACGGATCACTAACTTCGCGCGTAAATGTATGGGAGCCGAATTCATGTTCTCCTGCCCTCAACAATACTTCCACTTTTTTTACTTTGTAGATTTTTTCGACATCGCTGTCGGTTAAATTGGGGGACACAATATGATATTTGTCCCAGAAACCATCCTCAATCATTATTGCTAAGTTGGTAGGCGCGAACGACGAGGCTGCGAGCGGCACCGAAACTAAAACAATCTGCAAAATAATTAATAAAATTATTCTTATCAGTCCCATTTCCATTCCTCATTTCAGAATTTTTCTCAGTAATTTTGGAAATAACTTATATCGGTGTCGTATTCTTTTTTCTATTCTTGTCGGTTAACTCCTCTTTTATGGCTTATTTCTTCCAGATTATCACAAAAACAGGCATTTGGGTCAGCGATGGGTTTGGAGGACAAATGCACTTGGCGAAAAGAACATCCGCCCAATCTTGTATCAATGTTTCAAATCAGGTGCATATTTTCAACTTCTCAATTTTTCATTTGCAGGTCTCGACAGAAAAATGTTGAAAATATATTGTAAGACGAAGAAAAACCTTCCTATTTTTCTTTTGAAAACATACATGAAGGGAGAATTTATCATGAAACGTTGGAATATAACAATTTGTTTGGTTTTATCTTTACTGTTGATGCTCGGTTCAGTAGTATGGGCTAACCGAACTGATTCCACGATGTCTTCCGATGCTCGATCAACCGCCCGAACTGAAATTTGGCAATCGATTGTCTCTGGTCGCGCCGGGAGCGCCACTGTGGCAATCCTCGATAATGGTAATTTTATTTACTCGGAAGGTTTCGCGATGGCTAATCGTAGTCTCAGCATTCCGGTTAACAACCGCACCTTGTTCAATATCGGTTCAATAAGCAAAGTATATTGCGCAACCGCCATCATGTTACTAGTCGATGACGGCAAGATCGATCTAGATAAACCAGTGCGTGACTACCTGCCTGAGTTCACCATGGCTGACGAACGATACAAAAGAATTACTGTCCGGATGTTGCTGAACCACACCTCCGGTCTCCCAGGAGGCAGTTATTCCAACAGTTTCGGTTTTAAATACTATGATGATTTTTTGCCGGGAACCATCAAAACACTGGCTCGATCAAATCTCAAACATAATCCGGGTGAAATTGCCGTATATTGTAATGATGGATTTAGTTTGGCCGAAATGATCGTTGAAAAAATCTCAGGTGTAAAGTTCACTCAATTTATAGCCGATCATATATTTGCTCCACTAACCTTGAAATCGACCTACCCCAGCGTAGGTATGCTCGAAAACTCTACAGAAAAGAACATCGCCCGATATTACGACTCTGCCGGCAGAATGGAACCGCTTGAGGTAGTCTCCTTTCTCGGATCTGGAGGGCTCTCAGCCACAGCAGAAGATCTTTGCCTTTTTTTCGATAGTTTTTCTGGCAAAGGCACTCAAATTTTGTCGCCTCGCAGTCTTGCTGAAATGAAGACTGCGCAGCCTTCTTCATTTTTTGGCAAACTTCAAAACCCCGGCATCACTTATGGCCTAGGCATGGATTTTACTTCTTTGCCCCAATACAGCAAACAAGGACTCACAGTTCTCGGTAAAAGCGGTGGAACTGGAAATTATAATTCGATGGTGTTCACTATCCCAGACAAGCGAATCACCGTGGCTGTGATCGGAACCGGTCCATCGGCTGGATCAATGGATATCGCTCTAAAGGTTCTAGACGCTTATCTGGCGGAAAAAGGATTGATCACTAATAATCCTGTTAAACCGAAACTTCCTCTCCAATCAGAACCGATTCCTGCGGAGTTCTTTTCCTATACAGGTTATTATGCCGCTGATGGCGGTTCAATTTTCAAGTTAATATTTGATAAAGAAAAAAATTCGCTTGCAATTTTCAATACCGAAGGAAACTCTGAAAAACCAACATTGTCAGCTATTTTCAACAAAGGTTTTTTTCATGATTCATCCGGGGGAAAGTACTATTTTATCAACATTGAAGGTGCTCCTTTGATAATCAACGCCAGTTTGGTCGATATTATCAAGTTTCAACGTATCGAACCGCTTATGAATCCTGGCAAACTAAAGTTGGATTTGACTGGAACTGTTTGGCTGAGACGAAACGTTGAACCCTATGAAGCCCGAATGTCCGTCGATAATCATCTTGTCAAACCTCATTCGCTCGCACCCCTCCCTGGCTATGTCGACTTCCTTGGCATTAAAAAAATCGACTCCCTGGAATCTGCCGGAGTCTCATTAAAAACAGTTCGAGATGCAAGCGAGCTACAGTTGTTTGATCGATCCGGAGAAACTTGGGCCTGGGTTTCAGGCATGACCTATATGCCTGAAAAACTTGCCAAAATTTTAACAAGCGGAACTACATCCGTCACCATAATAGAAAAAGGTGTTAATGAATGGTTTAAAACAGAAAAAGATACTCTCCTTTCTTTTTCCAAACCCGAAAATAGCCGGATTATCCTGATCTCTCCCGAAGACACAATTCTCTATGACAGTGTTGTGGACAACGGAGAAGTATTCGCGCCTGCAGGCAGTTGGCTTGAACTGGCTGGAACAGCAGGAAATGTTATTGTTGTCGGTTCAACCTTCATCCTAAAATAAACCGTTCAACCACCTGTTAAACTAAGGCGCCAGGCCCGATCCCAAAGTCATCACCGCACTCAAGCTAATAATCACCATCGCCACACGACGAAACAATATAGGATTCAGTCTTCGAAACACTTTATCCCCCAGCCACCAGGCCAAAACCACTGCTGGAGCGGAGATCAAAGCATATGTTGACAGGTTGGACACAGGAACCTGCCCAAACAACAAAACCATTCCGATCGTGGCCAAATTGCCGAGAGTAAAATAGCGGACAAGATTAGCCCGCATCACTACTTTGTCTTCGTTTTCATTCATCATGTAAAACACAATTGGTGATCAATGAATCCAGTAGTCGCACCTAAAAAGCCGCTTACAACTCCCACTACGGCTTGCGCAAGCCGATGTCGTCGGATTGTAACATTCCATTGAAAATACAAAGTTGCTATGCACAATAATAACGCTACGCCGATAAAGATCTTCAAAGCTCCGTCATCAATCCATCGCAGCAGAAGCGTTCCCGGCAGACTGCCTACCAGGCTGGCGGCAAAAATCAATCCAATCCGGGAAAAATCTCCTTCATTCCAAGTTTTATAAACCATCACGACCTTCATCAACATTCCAGTAAACAAGACAATCAGCACGGCTTCGCGAGGCCCGGTAACCATTGCCAAAAGAGGAACTGAGATTAAGGCGAAGGCAAATCCAGTAACTGTCTGCACCAAGCCAGCCAAAAGTATAACACCAAATACAAATAACCCCGAACTCAAATCCAACGCTTGTTCCTCCAAATGTTTCTTCGAAAAATTCCCATTAGTGGCATATTTATTTTAGTGTAGTCGACACATTTAGGCAATGTCTGAGTCTTGCACTGTCTGAATCTTTTACAAGTGGCCAACCGCTTTCAAATTGATATAATAAAACATCTTGATCACTGTACCCGTTTTTAGCAAGCAATAATACTCAGAGAGGAGGAATTGAAATGAAGCGAACAAGCTTGATCATTGGAATTACAATTATGATATTACTTCACGGATTGCTAATAGAGGCATCCTCAAGTCCTTTTAAGGGAAAATCAGTCCTCCTCAAAGGCTTTTGGTTTGCTGATGGTTTTTTGACAGATGACCCAAGATATATGGATTGGGTGGTTATCCCGAACCAAGAGATTATATTGTATGAGAGCCCAAGCTTGACTTCCTCTATTGTTACATCATTAGCTGCCGGAAGTCAGGCACGTTTACAAGACATCGCATTTGAGGCTTATCCTGACTATTTGCGCATCAAAGCAATTGTACCCGCTATCAGCAATAATGGGAAAATAGCCATTGAGCGAGGTGATGCTATTGGACTGATCTGTTACATGGGAGATGCAATGGCTGCTTATGTTGGAAATCAACTCGTACTGTTGGACATTCAAATGTTTAAAGTTCACGAGCAAGTCCGTCCAGAGTGGCGTTCGCGACTTTTGGGTGCTAACCAATGGCTTCAAATTTTTACGGAAGAAGGCAAAACTGGCTGGGCGCGTTTTTACAACGATAATCAGAATTATTCGCGGGGACGTTGGCAGACTCACCCACAAGCTGTTGGTGGAACAAGCAATTTTAATACCATCATTTTTTCTTCAAGAAGACCGAGTTTTGAACAGCCAACCCAACTAACCTTTCGCTAAATTCGAACATTGAGTTAAATCGGTTAGGATGCACCCCGATGATCTTGATATCTGTAAACGTTTTGTCGCGATATTGCCACGTAGATCAAAAAAGGCTTCCGACGTTTTCGTCGGAAGCCTCATGTTTTCTGTGGTGGAGACGAGGGGGATCGAACCCCTGACCTCTAAAATGCGAATTTTTTATTCTCATGCCATAAATGGCTTCATTAATGGATTCTTTCAAAATCACCGATGTCGTTTTTATATGTTTTTTAGGGGCATTGGGTGTCAGATTGGGTGTCAGAAAATTCCCAGTTATTCAATAAGAACAGAGCGCCACACTGTCTTGCAACTCTCGACCATTAACCCAAGAAAAACTTGCAGATTAAGAAATATGTGCATTGTCATTGATCCACATCTTCTAGAAAGTATTCGCTATTCAAGTATTGGCTGAAATGATATAAAACACTTTATTACCGGGTTGTCTCCATATGTTGTTAATAATTTATCTGTATCAAGCATCAATGGATTTTTTAACGATATGTATTCCGTATAATTTGAAAGACCGATAATATCCTGCGGGTTATAAAAGATAACCCTATATAGCTTCAGTACTTCTGTGTGGCGCATATCTCGATTGGTTTCAGCAGAATCATTTATAGCATTCAACTGAGCTATGGTTTGGCATGTTGATAGTTCACCTGTCCCATTCTTTGATAGTATTTTGGCAAGATACTTATTAATAGACATAAAATATTTGAAATTCTTCTTACCGAGGGAACAATTGCCCCAATGCTTCCCAGAAAAATACAGAATATACAATGCCATTGCTTCGCAAACCGTTTCTTCAATCCATGGCAAAGAACACTTTTTGTCGGATTTTCTTAGATATAAAAAATAGTGACTAAGTTCATGCGCCAATTGATAAATAAGTTGGCACCAAAAGGAACCATTGACAAGGTCTAATACTATCTGATGTTTGGTTTGTTGCGGATTTCTTGTTGTTGAGCAGAAGATCGGACTTCCAATGCCCTGACAGATTATTACTTCACACTCTTCCAAAAGCGAACGATCAACATTAAAGCATTTCTGCATTTCAGGGACTATGTACACCAAAATACTACTTACTGTCGGATCTATTGAAGATATCAGGTAGTCCTCTCCTTTTCAAATTGCTTATCAGAATTAAAGGACTTTAACAAATTTTCAGACGTGTTTAAAATATGTTTTTCGGAACATTAGGTGTCAGGTCGGGTGCAAAAATAGTTACTTTTTCAAGACTGTTGCAACCGTTTAGGGCTTTATTCATCCATGCCTTATTCATGCCTTTTTCACCCACGCAATTATTATGACTGAGAACGCAAGACAAAACTCTCCCTTAGACGACTGCAGTTGAATCCGGCGCTGAACATAGCTCATATTGAGGATTGATAATTACACAAGCAGGCATGAAAATAATCTGCGAATCTTGACCGGTACTAGTAGGATATGATGCTTGTGACGTTGACGTTCCGTTCTTATAGTTAATATATGCCCCCGTACCAATATCAATTAAATTAAGGCTTAACATATACCCACCCCTCGAACATTCTATTATCTTGAACAATAAATGGAATCACCATACCCGGGGGGATACTTCCTGGCGGTGGCGATTGTCTAGTTATTTCGCCGCGCGAAACAAATCGATGTGACCCGCCGCTTATACTTTCCAAAAGGCTTCTGGGTTCATCATAGGCATGAGAAGCGCTTCCCGCTGAAAGCATAAGAGTCGGATTAAATGGTTCACGAAGTTTAAGTTCTGCTCCAATATCGATATGTATTCTTTTGATTAAATCATATAGCTTATCATTCGGTTTTTCAATAGGTAGGTTCAGGCTGTCGCCAGCCTCTCTCCTATTAATTGTATAGTCATGGCTTCCTGAGTCGCTACACAAAAAGCTAATCGCCTTTTTTATTTTTTCGTCATCAGTTATAGAATGCTTGAGCATTTTTTCCGCCAACATTTGGATTTGCGATCGGCTACGAGTAACGTTCCCAAGTGCCAATGGGTGGACCTGAGTTGCTAAATGTAAAAATATATTGGTCAAATCGGCTTTATTTCCAAGTTCCTGTTTTGCAAGATCAAAATATTTGCTTACATCTTCGACACTAACCGGCAATTTCGCTCCAGGAGCCATCCCCTGAGCCGGAGGATTATAAGGGCCATTTATGCTTGGATCGATTGGGCTTAAAGTAGCTTGTTTTGTCATTATTATTCGATCTGCGCCAATTGAAATAAGTGTTGCAGCACTATGAGCTTTCGAGGGGATAATAACTTCAAAATCATCACAAAACATACGTATTAAGTTTACAATATTCCATGCTCCCAAAGTTGCTCCGCCTCGGCTATATAAGTATAAGCTAATTTTTGGGATAGGGCATTTAAATGAATCCAAATGATCAACAAATAAGTCCACAATTTCTGGGTGTATTTGCGTTTCCATGCCTGGACGATCACCAGTAATGTATGCGATGACCTTTGATGATCTAATTTGTTCCAATTGTTTATAGAGTCGGAGTCGCTCTTGATACATATACCCACCCCTTTTGTATTAATCTTCCATCGTATTTAATACCACAGGAATTATTACTTTCCTCCTTATTGCACTGGCGTTTTAAAATAAAAACCTCGTGTTGCTTTTATCATTCTGCCTAATAATCACTAATCCTGCAAAACAAAAAAAGCCTCTGCCTTCACCTCGCGGATCTAGCAGGAGCTTTTACCTACCGGCTATTTAATTAAAGTACCAGGTACCCACCACATAATATCGCCTTTGATTTGTCGCACCGGCGCTGATCCCCCAGCTTTTGTTATGATAACTTACCCCGCCGCCCACCTCCACCGGCAAATCCCCACCGGCCAGCACCAGCGCATTGACTCCCCACCTGGCCTTGTCCAGCGTAATGCGGTACACATCGACTTTCTGATCCTTCGTATTCGGCGTTACCACAGTCTTATCAGCCGGGATCTTGTTTGCCGGACTCTTTCCGGCGTCGATGTCTTTTTTGACTTGGACGGCTGCCTGCTCAACTGTTGGCGCCTGTACCACATAACGGATCTCCGGCGGCTTATCCTGGACCGCAGCGAGTTCGGCGGCCAGCTTAGTCGCCTGTCCCTGGGTAATATCCAGTTTTTTGGCCAGCTCTGCCGATTGCGTGAGCTGTTGTTGTGTCAGCAGGGCTGCTTGCTCGTGCTTGAAATAGTAATAGCCGGCACTGGCAGCCGTGCACAGGAGGGCCAGCAGGATTCCGGCAAGGGCGATTTTAACCCACATCGGGATCTGTTTCTGCGCGTAGGCCAGTAGCTGTGACTGCATTTCTTGCTCGGTCATGGCACTTCACTCCGATCGTATTTTATCAGCCCGTACCGCTTGATAATAACCTTCAGCTTTTTTGCATAGTCAGGGTCCGTTGCCCATACCTTGGCCAGTGTTTCAATATAGGTATTAAGATCGGTATAATCCATGTCCTGATATTCCTTTTGATATAGTATTTTCCGGCAGTAAGCCTGGATGCCTTCGCTGGCGCTGTCGAACGCCTGAAATAATTTCATGCCGGACCAATATTTGCCGTCATATATTTCCCACGTACTTTTCGCAAAACAGGTACCGTACCCCATGCACTTTATGCCCCAGTAATTATTCCATCTGACAGCATCAGACCGGCACCAGCCTGTCTCGATGGCTGCTTGTGCCAGCAGTACCGATGGGCGCAGCCCCGCATCGCGAACTATATCCATATACGGTGTTAATCGCAGTAGACATAGGTCTTGCGGCGTCTGCTGCGGAGACGCAAAAGCGACGCTTGTGAGCGCCGCCAGCAACAAGACGATAATCAGCAGCTTTTTCATCCTCGCCACTCCTGCAAAAACTTTTGTATCCCTCTCATGTCCGCCGCCGCCAGATCAAGCTGCCGGTCCCGGAGAATTTCGGCATCCGACATATTGCGTCCATCCGGCGGGACCATGTTCGACAAAAAGCCATGCTCGATCAAAACTGCCGGCATTTGCGTCCGGGCGATAAACAACGACTGTGTTTTCACGCCTCTGTCGGTCAGCCCCAGACACACAAGTTCGTTTTGGATGCTGGCCGCAAGTTCAAACGACGCCCTCGACGCGTTATGTGCTACTAATACTTCCGCGCCATGCGCAGCCGGATCCGCGAATGAATTGCAATGCAGGCAAATATACAGATCCGCGCCCCAGGCGTTTGCTTTGTCCGTCCGCCATGTCAACTGGTCGCCGATACTGTCGTCAACCGGCCCGGCGCGGGAGAATAAAACTTTGTGTCCTTCGGATTCTAATAAAGGCCACAAAAACAGTCCAATGCCCACGTTAATATCAGCCTCCGTCAACTCCAACTGATAATTAACTGCGCCCGGCTCCACAGGCCCGGAATGGCCCGGATCGATAAATATTTTCATGCTGCACCTCACACTGGCGGCTGCCTGCCGTCGCTTTTAACCGGCGTTCCGTATTGATTCGGCAACCGGCCTGGCTGCCAACCATAATTTTGTTGCTGTGTATCCGTCATTTGTTCCCTGCGTTTTTCGGCCCAACAAACCAGCGGCGATAACCCCTGTATTCCTGCCGCGATAAGATTTTCCAAGATGGATTTTATTTCCCCGATCGCCAGCCATGTTGATATAAATGCGTTCGGGAATCCAACGAAATTATAGCCAAACATTACGTCCGGAATCACCATGTCCAGTAGGTTAAACCCGATCAACAAAACGATGTAGCTGGCGGCTTTGTTAGTAAATTTGATTCGGAACGTTTCGGAGTTGATGCGGCTGCATATAACCGCCGCGCCAAAGCCTTTGATGATCGAGCCGTTTTCATGGCCGGTTGCGTCATTTTCCTGTTTTGCCAACGCCATCCACCGCGTTATTGTGTCCAGCACCACCAGGCACCATAACGCAATAAACGGCGTTGCGGTAATGTCGCCAATCAAAAAAGTAAGGCAGGATATAAATCCCGCCCAAAACATCTTTACTTGCCAACAATCCGTTATCTTTTGCCACAAATCACCCATCATGCGCCCTCCGTTTACACTGCGTTTAACCTGGTTTCCGCCACCGCAAAAAATAAATACCCGTAAGCGCAGCGCCAACGGCCGCGCCGCATAGAAACTCGACAATGTAAATAAACATTCTGCTACCTCCTTATTTAGCTTGGATATGTCATTTCTATTGTGTATGTTGCTGTCAGTTTGTAAGCAGCTGGGACTTCAACTGGGCTTGAAAGAATGTCCCTATTCATCATAATAGTCCCAAGCGAAGAATTTGAATAAATTGCAAGTTCTTTAATTGTTGCCAGAACTGAACTGTTATTGTTGAATATTCTTTTCAACGTAACAGTCAGTTTTTTTGTTCCAGCGTCATAGCTTGCTGTTGATGCGTCCTGTGCAGTATAGTTTAGTGTTGTTTGGAGTTTGCCAAGATAAAGATATGGCGAAGCAGCACTTGCAAGGATAAAATACTCTCCAGATAACCATTGGCAGCTCATGCCACCAGAATTACCAGCGGCCGCATGATTTGAAAGGATGGTAAACGTCCCATCCCCATTACTCTTGTAAATTTTTATAAAGGGTGTTGAAACTCCAACAACAACTGCATAAGAACCATCACTATTAAAGTCAACCCTTCCTCCTGTCCCAATAGCCGGCGAAACATTTGAAAGTTTTGTGAATGTCCCGTCCTCATCATTCTGATAAACATTAGTGTCTGCTGTATTACCAGAAGTAACAAGAACAAAAGAACTATCGTTAGTCCACGTTATAAATGTGGGGCCTTGATGACTTAGTGCAGTAATGGCCCCAAGTGCAGTAAAGGTGTCATTCCCATTATTTGCATACCCACAAATATACGGGCTTGTGGAAGAAAGAAGTAAAACATAATCTCCGTCTGGACTCCATGCAGGGCGATATGATCCAGCAAGAGCGGCCGAAGGATATACAAGCAGCGTAAAGGTGTCGTCCCCGTTGTTTTTGTAAACCGCAAAGTACGGGCTGCCATTTACTGCCACGCCTATATAGGTACTGTCCGGACTCCAGCAAACAGAATTCGGTGTTTTGCCTGTACTGGAAGGGTTATTAAGCAGTGTAAAAGTGTCGTCCCCATTGTTTTTGTAAACCCTTAAAACGCTGTTTGCTATGCAGGCAATGTAAGTGCCATTCGGGGACCACTCCCCGTCTACCACCGCATGACCCGCTGTTGGCATTGCCCCCAATTTTACAAGAGTCTTATCTGCGGATAGTTTATACGCTACAACGAAAGGCGCTTCTCCGATTCCAATGACAAAGTAATTTCTGTTCGCAGGATTCGTTGATAACATCAGGGTACTAATGGCCAGGGTTCCTGATGCTATTGGCCTGTAACTTACAGGAATAGGAATTGAAGTAAGCGACCCTAAGGCGTTTCCTTCGTAAAATTGCTCTTGCAGTACATACCCGTCAAATTGTTCGGCTATACCTGACGCCCCGACTACAATTCCCTTGTTGACGGTAGAAACCGCTCCAACATTTTCCGCAGCCGCAATAGAGTTTACGGTTGTGTTCCCTATAACCCCGGCCGTGATAGTAAGCTGCCCTGTATACCCAGCTCCGGCCCCGTTTAGAAGGTTTCCACGAATTCCAGCCATATTTTGCAGCAAGTGGTTATAGGCATTTCTGTTCCAGCTTTGAGAACGCATCTTCCGACTCAGCACTTTTTCCCCGGCCTGATTTTCAACGTCAAGCTGAATAAAAGTCTTAGGTGGAGGGCAAAGATGCAGCGCAATACAATCCCGGTCTAATTGTTCAAGTTTCTCTATGTCCTCTAAATAAGTATCATTATGCACTATAATCCCTCCTTATATTGCTGCTACTGCAGTAGACACGGTTGTTCCTGGCGGCTGCATTGTGCCCAACACTGGATTCAAAAGTTTTTCTGGCGTTCCGCCCCCTGTTTCAATAGCAAGAATTTTGTCAATTAAACTGGCCATATTGTCGCTTGGACTAATGGCAACACTCATCAGCAAAAGGTTACTTATAAGTTTTCGTTCCAACCTGCGGATTTTAGACAATGCAATAATATCCACAATTACACCTCCCTCAGCCTTAGCGTAGTGGTAAACCCGTCTGCTGCGCCCAAAACCGTGTTATTACTAACAACAAGTTTCAGCGCACCACCGCAAAAAATACCACCGACCAAAAACTCGTGGGCGCTGATTGCGGTCCCTGTAACCGTTGCTGCCGCCGGAACAACAAAGGTTTCCGACAGACAATCGCCAAGCGTCGCCTCAACAGTAAACAATTTTACCGTCAATGCGGTTACTGCGCTCGGGTTGTGGACCGCCAACTTATACGCTTCTGCCACTATTGCAGGGACAGCAATCGAAGCTGTTTTTTGAGTATCTGCACCAGCCTCGTGAGCAAAGGCCAAAGCAGCGTCATCCCCAACCTGAGTGCCAGAGGTATCTGTCGGGGCAGTCTGTACTGCCGCAAGTATGTCCCCAAGCACTCCACGGAGGCCTGTTGCCCCGGCAGAGAGTGACTCGCCTGTCGGGGACGTGCCAAAGTCAACTTTCAGCCCGTCAGTTCCCGGGTCTGTGTTTGTACTAATATCGGCAATGTCTTCGGTAAGATCGGCAACGTCTTCAGCCAGATCGGCGACTGCGATTCGCAGCGCGCTCAGTTCGCCGACAACACCAGCAGCGCCAGCCGGCAATTCGGAGCCGGTTGCCGGGGTGCCGAATTCCACTTTCAACCCGGCGACTCCCGGGTCTGTGTTTCCGGCGACCGCTTCGAGCAGATCCGCTATATTGACCACGGTGCTGTCTTCTTTTACCCTACGTCCAGTTGTTGCTTTCATGCCTGCCTGGTTTATCAACGGTAATGTCATAATTGCCCCTCCTTTATTTTTTAACTGAGCCTCGGGTCAGTACGCTTTCCGCTCCTGTCAATAATGCCACATCATTCAGCTTGATCGATTTGTCTGCCATGTCGAGATAAACGGTTTTTGTTCCGTCAGTCCAGACGGGCAACCGGTCGGCGTAATAGCTATACCCTTCCGCCTCGACCAATAATCCTTCTGCATATGTGATCGCTACACTGTCGCCGTCATACCATTTACGCTCGTCGTCGGCATGGTAGTCACCCAAAAACTTTGGCCACCCACTATTGCCCCATGTTTCATCCCCGCTTGCTTGCAAGTCAGAACACCCAGCCCTTACACCCTGATAGGTTACACCGACAAGCGTTGATCCGGTGTCATCCAAACTACCCACATAATAAAGAGCGGTTACTTGGCTGTGAGTCATAAAAACTTCACTGTTAGTCATTTGTCTTTTTGATACACCTCCAACAGAAATGCACTGTTCTCCAGCACATGTCCCTGTTGTGGTGGCAACTCGCCCTCCATCAACTGTATTTCGCCCCCGATCAACTCCATCGACTACTATATTCAGTTCTCTGACGGCATGGGCAGCGTGCGTAGACTCCATCACAAGATCTTCGTTGCTTTGCTGGCTAATGTCATAAATTATCCGTTCGTCAGAGTCGCCTTCGGCAGATCCACCAGCAGTAAGGCCAATATCAACAAAAATCGGGTCCAAGTCTGTTCCGCCAACTCTTATTTGCGTACCCCAAACATAATATTGCTTACCGACGTAATCCCATCTTGCATGAGGCGGTGAAACTCCTTGAGTATCTACGTTTGCCCTGTATACCTCTGACCCGACAGAACATAGGCTTCCAGCCCCGTACCAACGGTTAGTCGCATATGGAGAGTAGTACCCCGGCAACACAGGGTATACGATACTGTTGTCGTCCCAATAGTCATAACAATCGGCAATGGTCGGACACGCGGCTATTGCCCTGTCAAGAGTCCCGATGTCAGGCGGGATGGTTGACTTCGTGCCCTCCCAGCTTTCGCCGTCCCACTTGGCCGCCTTTCCTGTCACCGGGTCCATCCCTGCATCATATTCCACCCAAACAAATTGCAACCCGTCGTAGTTGTTGATCTCATACGGTCCGTCACCATCTGCGTTGCTCGTCATCGGTGGCGATAACAGTTCGCCGGCGATGGTCTGTAATGTGCTGCCATCGTACATACTGACAATATAATCGGCCACAGCGTTAGTGTGCAGGTCGAAATAACCATCCGGCATCACAACGTCAAGAGCCGTCGCAGACATAGCGTTCGTGTCTACCGTAACCATTCTGTATGCGGCGCCATCTTCAGCCTGATATTCTGCCGTGGTCTGGATCAAAAACATGATGTCGCCATAAGGCGTGTTCTTGATCGATTGCGGTTGCTTGATCCAGCCGAATATTTTCCCGCCTTGAACAAACACCATTTTGCCTGGATATATCGATGCGTTCCCGATCGGTATTCTCGCAGCGCCACCACTCGTAATTGCCCTGCCACCAATAACCGCCCTGACAATCTCCGCTTTCATTCGCCAACCACAACCACGATGTTTCCGGACATTTGGGCGTAGACATACTTTCCGGGTATCATCACAACGTCTGCCACGACCTCGGCTTTCATCAGCCGGCCGCAGAACTCAACCGTGCCCTGTGAAGCCACCCTGCACAATGGGACTCCCTGTTTTGCTTTCTGTTCTCTGGCCCACTCTTTCAGCAAATCCATATTATTCATTGATACCACCTCGCTAATAACAAGGATTGCACGTAACGCGACCCGTCAGCTGTCTTGACGTTGTTTCGGTCGAGAAAATATTCATTGCCTCCAAAAGATACGCGCTCATTGTAATCATATATATGCGAACCGTAGGCCTCGCACGACAGCTTCTTGATTTTTGCCGTGCTTCGCCACTCAAGCTGCTCTGCGATCCTGTTGATCGTTTCCTGATCGGTGACGTCAAATCTCGCATCCCCGGCAAATCTGCCAGACAGCGCTGCAGACGGTCGCTCTCCCTTTGAATACTGCCCAATGACCACCGGTGACGCATCGCCAGTTGGGGCCCCGCGCTGAATGTCTGACTGCGTTGTCTTCCCGTTGACAACGACTGTTCGGGCAAACATTCCCTGCCCGAGCGACGAGTAGTAAGTGGTTGTTGTGTTGACTACGACCGAATCAACCGTTTCAACCGTTGTTTCAATGCCGACGTATTTATCCCCGGACGGCCCTGTCGAATACGACCTGGAAACGCTAATATGTCTGGTTGGCGCGTCTATAAGCGATGTGATCGTCGTGTTTTCCCCTGTTATTCGCGCAGGCGGATATGCCGCGCTGTACGAATAACTTGTGGCCGTTGCTTCGGTCGCAGTCGTCGATGCCCTACTTACCGCAAGACCGTTCACGAACGTCACCGACGCTCCGCCGCTTGAAAAAGATCCATTCAGATAAACATCCTCAGAATCCCCTGCGATGGCTGAGCTGGTGTCGTTGGATTCGTTGTCTGTCCCATACGTCAATACGCCTCGTTCGTAGGTGTCCGTTATCTTGATTTCCCCATGCTCGCCAAGCGTCCGAACCGTTGGCTCCATCCCGCGCTGGACAACCCATAAATGGCTGCCGCGGATGAATACGTTCACCTGTTGATGCGGCAGGTTTGCAGTCCAGCCGAACAATCTCGACAAAACATCGCTATACGTCGCTTTGTCGTCCACCGGCGCAATTTCAAAGTCATCGAAATGACTGTGCAGGGTTTTGCCAAACGCGCTCGCTACGGTCTGCATGACCTGATTCGCCGTTACTTTACCTACAATAGCGATTGGCTTCAAATATATGTCGTCATGGTCGTATGTAAGCGTGACCCTTCTTTTTTTGCGTATTGTTTCCACGTCGCTAATTACCATGCTTATCGGCAGATCGCCAACGGTAAAATCAAATCGGTCTTTCGGGGCCACGTCACGCATCAACACAGCCGAGCAAGTGTCCGACAGCGTTTTCGCCTGCATTGTGTATTCTAATTCGGCGAGCTTGGTGATCGTTGAATAGACCTGTCGGCACAACTGGAAAACGGTCGTATCCTCGCCCGACGTCACCTGCAGCTGGACGGAATAATCGTTTTGTGGCGAGTCTGATACAACCGCCTTAGCCCGGATCAGGAACAGCGTATTTTCATCTGTTACATCATCCGGCAGTTCCAAGCCTGCGCCATACAGTCCAAACTCGCCACCAACGAGCGACAACGCCCACTTGTTGGCGTTAGCACCAACGAGTGACAGCGCCACGGCCGATTCGTCCACTTCTTCCGGATCGCGTCGTATTGCCAACGTGACCGGGCTTGAGATTTCGTTGTCGGGCGCACTCAATCGTACAACCAAAGGATTGCCGTTACCCTGTTCGGTTATCAAGA
>Ga0351907_1053_pt1 | contig 33817 bp, 29 predicted proteins | sample BONcelHT113001E6_FD_206861 | JGI IMG/M metagenome (GOLD analysis project Ga0351907, IMG submission 206861) | Enriched cells from coal bed in the Powder River Basin, Montana, United States - BONCAT cells T11 rep1 HSBNCT.T11.300.1.E6 ... | reverse complement strand
GACTTTAGACTTAGATTCAACCGAAGACTCTTATTCAGTTTTTCAATTAATCAGTTTTTCTATTATCAATTTTCATTTATTTCCCCGTATATTTACGCCTTTTCCAGTGCCGTTTTTCTACCAAAACGGCAAACTTACGGCAGTTTAATTATGCTAATGCAGTTTATTATAATATCACAGGGCGCGTCAACTGTCAATCAATATTTTTACAAGACCGAAAGAATTTTCCTTGCCAAAAAGCGTCCTTCTTTATTTGAATCACACCCCAAATTGTATTTCGGCAATTCGGGGACCCCGTACTCACACCCCAAATTGTCTTTCGGCAATTCGGGGACCCCGTACTATAAATAATGACCGCCGGCCGTATCCGGGGTCATTATTTTATTTCCAAGACATGTGCGCTTTAGCGGGTTTATTTGATTTTCGCAAAGATCATCCTGCCCGCCGCGGTCTGCAGCACGCTGGTGACCACCACAAGAAGTTCTTCGCCGATCCGTCCGCGTCCGCCTTCCACCACGATCATGGTGCCGTCGTCCAGGTACGCGATCCCCTGCCGCTGCTCCTTGCCGTCCTTGATGATGGTGCACTTAAGTTCCTCTCCCGGAAGCAGGACGGGCTTGACCGCGTTCGAGAGTTCGTTGATATTGAACACATCCACCTTGTGCACGGCCGCCACCTTGTTCAGGTTGTAATCCGTGGTCACGATCTTGCCGTTTAATAGTTTCGCCATCTTGATAAGCTTGGCGTCCACTTCCTGGGTATCATCGAAATCGATGTCGCTGATCCGTACGGACGCATCCAGTTCGGTCTGCATCTTGCTCAAAATATCCAGGCCCCGCCGCCCCTTGGTGCGTTTCATGGAGTCCGCGCTGTCCGCAATATGCTGCAGTTCCACCAGTACGAATTCCGGGATCACGATGTCCCCCTCAAAAATACCCGTTTTGCTGATGTCGAATATCCGGCCGTCAATGATCACGCTGGTATCCAGGATCTTGGGGGCGACAAATCCCTCCTTGGAGGAAGGCTCGCCTTTTTTTCCCCGCCCGAACAGCAACGCAAAATCGAACTGCTTGCGAAACCCCATGTTCCATCCCATAAAACCGAATATGATGTACACGATCACGGTCAGGGGCAGGGATATCCATTTGACGGGGATGCTGCCGATCAGCACGGACAAAAGCACCGCGATTACCAGGCCGATGATCAGCCCGATTACCCCGGATGTGATCCGGACGGGAGAAGCGCCCGAGACGACGGACTCAAGTTTGTGGATTCCTCTTTCGATCATATTCGCGATCCACTTGGATAACAATAAGAAGATAATGCCGGACAGCACGCCGCTGGCAACGTATATGAGCAGGACAACCCAGATCTGGAGTGTCTCGCTCACCGGCGTGACCGCCAAAATATTTATGATTCCAAAAACTAAAAATACGATTCCGGGCCCGATCGCGATTCCGAGAAAGCTGATGAATATTCGAAGAAGTTTATTGAGCAAATCGTTCACCTCCTTTAATATAAGACTATTATACTATACGGAATGTGATCAAAATATGAATAAACAGGTTTTTTTAAAAAATTTTTGATAGCGCATCCGAAAGTGTATCCACCCCCACGATCTCAATGCCCGCATTCGGGATTTTCTCCAGGCCGGCTTTGGGGACGATTACCCGCTCAAAACCCATTTTGGCGCACTCGCCTATCCGCCGGGGCAGCCAGGATATATGCCGCACTTCCCCCGCCAGGCCGATCTCGCCCATCACCGCCGTTCCCTTTTTAGCCGGTATGTTGCGCAGCGACGAGACGATGCTCGCCGCCATCGCCAGGTCGGCGGCGTGTTCCCGTACGCGAATGCCCCCGGCCACGTTTATAAATATATCCTGATTGTAAAGTTTTAAACCTATTTTTTTCTCCAGCACGGCCGAGATCATATACAGGCGGGCCGCGTCTATGCCCGAAGAGAGCCTTCTTGGGATGGCCAGCTGGGTACCCGACACCAGGGCCTGGACTTCCAGCAGCATGGGCCGCGTGCCCTGCGCGGCGCAAAAAACGCTGACCCCCGAGAGCGCCTCGTCGTTTCGATTTAAAAGGGAGGGGTTTTGAACCTCCTGCATGCCCGAATCCCGCATTTCGAATATGCCGATCTCGTCGGTGGATCCGAAACGATTTTTGACCGCGCGGAGGATACGTAGGTTGGAGGAATTTTCCCCTTCAAAATAAAGGACTGTGTCCACCAGATGCTCAAGGACGCGCGGCCCGGCGAGGGTTCCTTCCTTAGTGACATGCCCGATGATGAAAGCGGCCACCGAACGTTTTTTCGCCTCTGCAACAATCCTGCCCGCACAGCTTCGCACCTGGCTCACGCTGCCCGGCGCGGAAGACAGGTCGGGGTCGTACATCGTCTGGATGGAATCGATCACCACGAACTTTGGATTTGTCCGCTCGATCCCCTCCACGATGGTATGGATGTCCGTCTCGGCCATGATAAACATGTTTGCGCAAACCCCCAGGCGCTCGGCGCGCATCTTGACCTGTGCGGGGGATTCCTCCCCCGAAACGTACAGCACGCCCCCCGCCTCCATCAGTTCTTTTGCCACCTGCAAAAAAAGCGTGGATTTGCCGATCCCGGGCTCACCACCGGCCAGCACCACGCTGCCCGGCACCACGCCGCCGCCCAGCACCCGGTCGAATTCGCCGATGCGGGTAGCCGTCCGCTCTTCCTTCTTGTTTTGAATGTCAGAAAGCTGATAGACCACAGGCGCGGTTCTGGCGCGGCTGGCCGCCTTGTCCGGCCGCTCTTCCACCACTTCTTCCACCAGGGTGTTCCATGCGCCGCAGCCCGAGCATTTTCCCATCCACCCCGTCGCCTTATATCCGCATTCGCTGCAGATGAATTCTGTCTTCAGCTTAGCCATTTTGTTCACCCAGGTCGATAAACCGCACGACGTCCACCGCTCCGCTTATGTCGGTGATGTCGTAAAAACACACTTTGTTCCCGTTTACGGACGCGAGCAGGCCCCGCGTCGCCTCGGAGGTGATCTGCACGGTCTGCATGTCATTGTCCATACCGAACGCATAGATCTTCTGGTCTTTCATATATACAATAAAATTCGTCCCGATCTCATAAGATTCCGCCCCTTCCCCGATCTTGACCGGCACATCGCCGTTCATGGAAAGCATCAGGCCGCCGTCCCGGGGGATACGGCTGGTGGTATACACAATGGCTTTTCCGTTGGTTTTGGGCCCATAGGCCGATTCTCCGAAATCCGGGTTGTCGAACGCCGCCTCATTTCCCGTGAGCAGCAGCCGTTGCACATACGACCGGTTCCCGGTGGAATATTCCGGCCAGACCATGTCGGTTTCGGACAGGCTTGCAAATCCGCATTCCTTTTCCGCCGTATCGTACAGCCGGATGGTCGCGTTGTCCCGCGTGGCAAGGTCATACAGATACAGGCGCTGGGAATCCGCCCCTGCCGACTGCATGAAGGCCAGGCGGCTTCCTGCGAGGCTGATTTCGGGAATCGCGTACGCGTATTCCTTGATCACGAACATTTTACCCGCCGAAAGGTCGTAGCCGCAGATCCGCCCCCCGCCTCCGAGCAGGGAATCCACCCATACGGCCCAGTTGCCCGATAGCCTGGTTTCAAGGATGTTGTCATATTTCTTTTCCACCCCGGGAAGCTCGAAAAACGTTCCGTCCTTTGTGTTATACAGCACGACCGTGTTTAAAAAAAGACCGTTCGATTTGTCGGTATCCGTTGAAAAGATGATGTTGTCCCCGTCCATGCAGGCGTCGTTTTTTATGTTATATCCCGAATCCCCGGTCATGATCTCGTCCGATTTCAGCGAGCCGGTCCGGTCGACCGCCGGGGCGCTTTGTGAGAGTTCGAATTCGCTTTTCACCTGGGGCTGGTACCGGAGGGAAGGATCCACCCCGCCTGCGACGTCCATTAAGTACGGGATGCCGAAAAGTATGAAAAGGACGGCCGCTGCGCCGGCCGCAACCAAACCGGCGACGACACGTACAAAATGCCTTTTATTGGATATATGCCGCCTTTTAACAGGGGCCTGGCTGCTTCTTAAAAGCTCCAGGTGCTTTTTTCGTTTGGATCGGTTCGCCATTATCCTACCATTGCTTCTGGACGATGCAGACGCTGTGGGCGCTGGCTCCTTCTCCCCGGCCCGCAAAACCGAGTTCTTCGGTGGTGGTCGCCTTAATGCTGACATACTGTTCGTCTATTTCAAGGGCGGACGCGATGTTGCGGATCATATCTTTTTTATAAGGCAAAATCTTGGGCCGCTGCAATATCAGCGTCGCGTCTATATTTATTATAGTATATCCGCAGTTGTTTAGCAATTCGCCGACCATCTTTAAAAGCAGGATGCTGGAGATACCGGCGTATTTGGGGTCCTCCGGCGGAAACAGTTCGCCGATGTCCCCCAGCCGCGCGGCGCCTAAAAGCGCGTCCATCATGGCATGCACCAGCACGTCCGCGTCCGAATGGCCGATCAGCCCCACATCGCTCGGGACCTCGACACCGCCCAAAATAAGTTTTCTGCCCGGGCCCAGCGCATGGACATCCACGCCGCTCCCGATCCTTAAATTTGAAATCATTTTCGCATCACCCGCTATTCTTTCGCCGATTTTCAGATCATACGGCGTCGTGATCTTGATGTTGTTCACGCTTCCGTTCACAATATAAACGTCTTCTCCCAGCCGCTCCACCAGAAAAGAGTCGTCCGTTCCGAGGACGCCGTCTTCCCGCGCCCTTACGTAAGCGCGCATAATAAGCTCTTTTTTGAAAACCTGCGGGGTCTGCACCAGTACCAGTTCGTCCCGGTTGAGGGTTTCGGCCACCCGCCGGCCGCTCACCCGTTTGACGGTATCCACCGCCGACACCGCCGACACCCCGCTTCCGAGGCGGATGGCGCTGGCCACGCAGTCCTTGATGATCTGCGGCGTAACGAAACACCTGGCCGCGTCGTGAACCGAAACGATGTCCGTATCGTCCTCCACAAACGCGAGCGCGTTCTCCACCGAATACTGCCGCTCGGCGCCGCCGGGAGCCAGCCGGTAGCGCATGCCCTGCACGTGGCGGGACAGCTTGCTTTGGATGACGGGCATATCTTCCTTCCTGCATACGATGATCAGATTGTCAAAAAGGGCGCTCTGTTTATGGGTGTCCACGCTGCGGACCAGCGCGCTGATTCCTTCGAATTTGATAAATACCTTGTTCCGGCTGGCGCCCATCCGCCGGCTGGAGCCGGCCGCCAGGATAATGCCGCATATTTTCATGATATCACCTCATACATGGCGCCCGATTCTTCTTTGCGCACCGTTTCGCTCACCCGCAGTACACGGACGGTTAGCGGCTTTTCCCCGAAACGGATGGTAAGGACGTCCCCCTCCTTGACCGGATGGGCCGGTTTTACCGCTTTGCCGTTGACCTCGACCCGCGCGCCCGCGCAGGCATTCTGCGCGACCGTGCGCCGCTTGATCAGCCTTGACACTTTTAAGAATTTATCCAGCCTCATTCGGCTCCTCCAGTATTCATTGCGATATCAGATTCCATTATATATGCCCTGCCAGCCTAACGCAACTTTTTGGAACGCCGGGCGCGGGGTTCTTCATACAACCGCCCTAAAAAGCCGTACGTCCCCACTTCGCTATGGATTCATGCTTCGCGGCAGCTTCCCTCTCAGGCCTGCGCTTGCATTCATCTCATGCTCAGTGAGCTTCCGCCTCGCTTCCACACCCCAAAATCACAGATTTCGGGGACCCCGCTGTCCGCCACCGGCGGCGCTCGACTCCGCTCACGAAATAAAAAAGGGTGGCAAATGGCCACCCTTTCATGAAAAGTTACCTATTTTACGGCATCCTTGAATGCCTTGCCCGCCTTAAATCCGGGAACCTTGGAAGCAGATATTTTGATTTGCTGTTTTGTCTGAGGATTGATTCCTACCCTGGCCGCTCTTTCTCTGGCTTCAAAGGTACCGAATCCAACAATCTGAATTTTTTCGCCGGCGGCAACCCCGTCCACAACAACATCGATCAGAGCCGATATAGCCTTTTCCGCATCTTTTTTCGACAGTCCAGCTTTCTCTGCGACAGCAGCGATTAATTCTGTTTTATTCAATTTTTTTTCCTCCTTAAGAATCGTTAATGGAAAATCTGCTTTTTTATTGGCCTTTACTGGAAGATTATAAACCTTTTATTATAAGAAATCAAGAAATAAATCCCATTTTAAAGGACTTTTTATTACAATCCCGCCTTTTTTGCGGATTCCCACAGCTCGTCCATCTGGGCGAGCGTCAAATCTTGCAGGTCCGCACCCGCGTTCTGCTCGATATAGGCGAAACGGCCGGTGAATTTTCGGGTGGCGCGGGCCAGCGCCACTTCCGGATTGACGCCGGCCTTTCGCAGCACGTTCACCCACGCGAAAAGCAGGTCGCCCGCCTCCGCTTCTATTTTATCCATATCTTTTCCGGACAATTCGTCTTTCAGTTCATTTTCTTCTTCCTTTGCCTTAAGAAGCGCGCCCGACGCGTCCTCCCAGTCGAACCCGGCCTGTGCCGCCTTTTTTTGTATTTTATACGCGCGCATGAGGGCGCTCATCCCGGAGGGGACGTCTTCCATCGTCTGGGCGGTGGAGCTGTGCCCCTTTTCGGTCCGTTTGATGGCTTCCCAGTTGGCGACTACCTCTTCGGCGCCGGTAACCGATACGCTGCCGAATATATGCGGATGCCTAAGAATCATCTTGGCGCATATATTGCTGGTCACATCCGCAATGTCGAATTCGCCGCGCTGCCGCCCGATCTGCGCGTGGAACACAACCTGCAGCAGCAGGTCCCCGAGCTCGTCCGCCAGGGCGTCCGGGTCCTTCTCGTCCACCGCGGCCGCCACCTCGTAAGCTTCTTCCAGCACGTACTGGCGCAGCGACTCATGGGTCTGCTTCAGATCCCAGGGGCATCCGCCCGGGCTCCTGAGTCTTTCCATGATGGAAACGAGGTCCCCGAATGTATACCTTGTCCGCCCGGTCCCGGCCAGCGGAGGCAGCACCAGGGTGCATCCCGTCCCCCATTCGGGCAGGCTGTCCAGTTCTTCCAAAGGAAGCAGGCGGTCATCCTGCCCGTTTATGAGAACGGCATCGGCGCCTTCGTAATATGTTTCCAGAAAAAGACGGACTTCGGACGCAACCAGCGGTCCGTCTATCGCCGTCACCATCACCGCCGCGCGGCTGTCAATATCCAGCCGGCGGATATCGCCCGCCGCGATGCTCTGAAAAGCGCCGATATCCATGGTTTTCCCGGCAATGCACTGCGCAACGCTCTCAAAGCTTGCGCCCGGGATAACTTCAAACGCCGTTTTCCTGCGGAGGGCCGCCGCAAACCCGCTCGAGGTCAGGCTGCCCATCACAGCGAAAACAACCGTTTTATGCGCTGCGAGCGCGCAGACGAATTCCGCGCCTTTCTCATACAATTCTTCGAAATCCTGCGCTTCTTCAAAAAAGCGGTCCAGCGTATAAAATTCTTTGGCTTCCCGCCTGATTGGATCGGCGCAGGCCGCCTTGTCCGTCTGCAAGACCACGGCGTCCGCCTCCGCGGCCGCGCGGACGGCGCCGACCGTCAGCATTTCATACTCTCCGCTTGCAAGACAAATCATCTTTAGCATATCTGTTATTCCTTCCATATCCCGGCGGTGCGCATCAGGCGGCGCATCCTTCCGCCGCCCGGCATGAGCGCCGTTTCTTCTTTGGTAACGGCCTGCATGAACATCAGTGAAAAACCATAAAGCAGCAAGGCCGCAAGGATGGCGGCAAGCACGCCCACCGTGCCCGACCAGCCGGCCAGCGCACGGTAGACCAGCAGCGCGGCGCCGCCCATCAGCGCGGTAGCCACCGCAGGCTTTATGATGTGGTCCATCAGGCTTAAGCGGAGCCGGATATTCTTCAATACGAACGCTATATCGATCGCCGCGGCGATCGCGTAGCAGGCCATGGTCCCGTAAACCGCGCCCATGATGTTGACATTCGCGTCGCGGATCAGGGAGATGCTTAGGAAAACCTTGACGGCCGCGCCCGCGGCCAGGCCCACTACGGGCAGCGCCGGTTTCCCCAGGCCCTGCAGCACGCCGGTCATGCTCTGCACCAGCGTTAAAAACAGCACCCCCAGGGACAGCACACGGAGCAGGGAGACCGCAAGGTCGAACTCCGCCCCGGCCACCGAACGGAACAGCAGGTGGATGATGGGGCCGGCCAGCAGATAAAACCCGAAGGAAGCGGGCAGGCCGATGCATACCGCGAGCTTTAGGCCGAAGGACACCTTGCTTTGAAGCTGAAGCGCGTTTTTCTGAGCGGCCGACGCCGAGATGGAGGGGACCAGGCTCATGGCCAGTGCCAGGGACAGCACGGCGGGCATGTTGATGAGCGGGTTCACCACCCCGGTCAGCGTGCCGTACATGGAGGCAGACGCCTGTTGGCTGTAGCCGATGGCCTGCAGGCTTCGGGAGATGATCACCGAATCGATGGCGGCCATGATGGGCATCACGCAGGCGCCCAGGGTTACCGGCACGGCGATCAAGAGCAGTTTTTTGACCGTCCCGCCCATGTTCTTTTTTTTGTCCGTCCGGCCGGCCTGCGCGCGGAGCAGCAACTCTTTTCTGCGCCGCCGGTACATCCCCATGATGTAAACAAGGGCGCACACCTCGCTGATGCTCACGCCGGCCAGCGCGCCGCCCGCGCCGTATTCCGGACCGTTTGGCATCCAAAGGTATGCGAGGTACAGACCGAATATGAGTTTGCCCACCTGCTCGATCACCTGGGTGACCGCGGTGGGGGACATCAACTGCAGTCCCTGGAAGTAGCCCCGGTATGCCGACAGCACCGCCACAAAAAACAGGGCGGGCGATATGGCCATCAGCGCCAGCGCGCCCTTGGGCTGCATAACGATGCTGCCTGCGATAAATCCGCTGGCCGCAAACATCACCAGGGAAGTGATCACGCCGGCCAGGACCAACACCCGAAAAGCGGCCCTGAAAGTCGCGTGCGCGCCAGCGTAGTCTCCTATCGCCGCCCTTTCGGACACCAGCTTTGAAATGGCGGTGGGAAGCCCTGCGGTTGAAACCACCACCAAAAGCGCATAGATGGGATACGCCACATTATAATAGCCCATCCCTTCGGTGCCCACCGCATTCACCAGGGGTATCCGGAACACCGCGCCGAGCACTTTGACGATCAGCCCGGCAATCCCCAGAATGGCTGCGCTTTTTACAAAACTTTTCTGTTTTTCTGACATACGGGTTCCCCACTGTCAATATCGAATATTATATATGTATTCACCCGTTATTGCAATCAGTACACCCTGTCCGTTCCTTTCTTTCGTCCCTGTTCATTTTTAAAAAGGGGCAAAAAAAACACCCGCGAATGGGTGTTTGATTTTTTTAACAAAGAACCAAAGAGTCCGGCTACTGTTCCATCTGCGCGCCCAGGAAGGCCGCCGCAACTTCCAGCGCCTTGATATCCCCGGCCGAAAAGGCGGAATCGGGCCTTTTAGAGAGCGCAACCACCGCGCCGATGGTATGCCCCTCCGAAATAATGGGCACCAGCACTTCCGAATAAATTTCTTTTGCGTCTTCCCCTTCCACCACCGGAATCACGCTGGCGTTTTCAGCTGCCGACAGGGGCTGCCTGTTTTCGATCATGCTCTGCATGGCGCGGCTGATGGGTTTTTCAAAGTAATCCTTTTTATTGGTGCCTGCGGCCGCGATCACGATGTCTTTGTCGCAGATCAGGGATACTTTTCCAAGGGCCCTGCTGATCGCCTCCGTAAACTGGTTTGCGTATTCGCCCAGTTCGCCGATGGGCGAATATTTTTTCAGTATGATATTGCCTTCACGTTCCGTAAATATTTCAAGAGGGTCTCCTTCGCGTATACGGAGCGTCCTTCTTATCTCTTTGGGTATAACGACTCTTCCAAGCTCATCGATCCTTCTTACGATTCCCGTTGCTTTCATTGCTCCTCCTCTTAAAGCCTTTTTTTATGTACTGCTATTATTTGCAAACGCAAAGATATTATTCAAAAGGTACCAAAAAAGCCCCGATGCGCGGGGCTTTTTATGGATGCATTTGTTTTGGCCTACAGCCTGTCGTAATATTCCTTTGCGTTCATTTCCTTGGCCAGATCCTGCTTTTTGGTGAATAACGCGGAATTTTCATTTTCACTCTCCATCTTTGCGATCAGATCGTCCTTGACTTCGTCAAAGGGCGTGACCTGTTCCGGGATATTGATGAACTTGATGATGTGATAGCCGTAATCGCTGGCGACCAGATCGGATGTATCCCCTACGTTCTGCAGCGCGACCGACGCGTCCGTAAAACTCTTCACATATTGGGTGTCCTCCGGATAGACGTAATAGCCCTTGGTTTTGCCGGGTTCCTGGGTCATGCCCGGGTCTTCCCCGTATTCTTCGATCAGGGAATCGAAATCATCGCCCGCTTTCACTTTGGCCAGCACTTCGTCCGCTTTGGACTGTATTTTGGCAAGCTCTTCATGCAGCACATTGTCGGCTTCGGTATCATTGCCGTTCCCGCGGTAGGTCTGGATCACGGTCTGTTTGTCTTTCGGGATGGCGATCAATATGTGTTTGACCGCTACCGTCCCTTCCGGGTTCACATAAATGGTGTTGCCCATCGCGATGGCCATTTGGAAGGTGGCCATGTTGTCCAGCATGAGTTTCTGGTTATCCACCTGAAGATTATAATATTCCTTCGCGTCCTGCTCGGTCACATTGACCGATTCTTTGACGCTGTCCGAAAATTTTTGCAGCACATAATACCGGATGGTTTCCTGCAGGTATTTCTCGTCATATCTGGACAGCTGCTCCTCTTCCTGTTTGGCGATTTCGGCTTCCACATCGATGGAAGGATCGGCCGCGGCTTGTTCTTCCACCTGCGCGCGGATGGTTTCCCTGTAGGACTCGATGGTCTTGTTTAAATTGTCCCTTTGCTCCTGCTTTTCCTCGTCCGAGAGGTCCATTCCGTTCGCGATGGCGTACTGGTAAGCCGCCTCTTCCTGCACCATGGCATCCAGTACGTATTTTTTGAGATCGGTCACGTTGTCCTTGTTCGCGGGATCGCTCAAATAGCTTTCGTCGTATCCGTAATTATACATATAAGCGTCAAACTGCTCCGTGAAATCTTTTTTCAATATCTGGGTATCGCCCACCACCGCGACCACCTGGTTCGCGTCCTTCTCGGGGTCTACCGAAACCATGGAACATGCGGTGAGGGACGTTAAAAGCACAACGCTGATTAAAACGGATGCTATCTTTGTGAATGTCTTCATAGCATTCTCCTTACTTTTTAGAAAATTAAAGTTATTATACCCCCAAAGCGGACGGTTTGCAACGTTTAAGTGCGGCGAGAAATTCGATCAGTTCGCGGACGGAAGCGCTCATAAAAACGATAACGGGCGGATTTGTGGCTTTGAAAAGGGCTTTTTCACCCATTTTGGTCAAAAACCGGATCAGGCGGCCAGGGTCAATATTTACATTTTCGCCATATTTAAGCTCTATTTTGCTCCCCTTGCGGATCACGCTTGAAAGCCCGGCGTCATGCGCGATTTTCTTTACAAGCGCGCTGATTATGAGGTTTTTCACCTCCCTGGGCGGTTTGCCGTATCGGTCGGTGAGCTCCAGCTGTACGTCCTTTACATCCTTCGGGGTCCCTACGCGGGAGATGGCCTTGTACATATCCAGCTTGTACGCTTCCTCCACGATATAGGTATCCGGTATATACGCCGGCAGGGAAAGGTCAACCGCCGTTTCAAGCTCCTCCTCTACCGCCGTCTTTTTTCCTTTGGCAACGGATATAGCCTGCCGCATCATTTTGCAGTACAGGCTGTAGCCCACGCTGGCCATATGCCCGCTTTGCTCGGAACCGAGCAGGTTGCCCGCGCCGCGGATCTGCAGATCGCGCATCGCGATCTTGAAGCCCGAGCCCAGCTGGGTGAATTCCCGTATGGCCTGCAGTCGTTTCTTTGCGTTTTCACCCATGACGCCCCCGAGATAGGTGAAATACGCGTGGGAGACCTTGTCGCCCCGGCCCACCCTGCCTTTCAACTGGTAGAGCTGGGAGAGGCCGAATTTGTCCGCCTCGTAGATGATGATGGTGTTCACCGCCGGGATGTCTATGCCCGATTCGATAATGGTGGTGCAGACCAGCACATCCGTGTTCCCTTCTATGAAATCCGAGACCGTATTTTCGATCTGCGCCTCTGCCATCTGCCCGTTCACGGCCGCCACCCTGGCCTCGGGCACGTTCTTTCTGATATCCGAAACCAGCCGTTCCATCTGGCTGATCTGGCGGCAGACGAAATACACCTGTCCGCCCCGCCTGATCTCGCTGCTGACGGCGTCGTGCACCAGGCTGTCCGAATACCTAAGAACATAGGATTCAGCCTGCTTGCGGGAAACCGGGGGCGTTTTGATGGTGGAGAGGTCCCGTATGCCGATGAGCGACATCTCCAGCGTGCGCGGGATGGGGGTTGCCGATAGCGTGAGCACGTCCACGGATTGTTTTAAAAGCTTTATTTTCTCCTTGTGCGCCACCCCGAACCGCTGCTCCTCGTCCACGATCAGCAGCCCGAGGTCGTGGAACTTCACCTCTTTTGAAAGCAGCTTGTGCGTGCCGATGATGATGTCCGTCCGGCCCGAGGCGATATCGCGCAAAATATCCTTGTGTCGGGAAGAGGAGAAGCGGCTGAACATATCGACCGTCACCGGAAAACTCTCGAAGCGTTTTTTAAAGGTAGCCAGATGCTGCCGGGCCAGCAGGGTGGTGGGCACAAGCACGGCGGCCTGCTTCGAGTTCATCACGGCCTTGAAGCAGGCGCGCATGGCGACCTCGGTTTTTCCGTAGCCCACGTCCCCCAGCAGCAGCCTGTCCATCACCCGGGGCGACTCCATATCCTTCTTGATCTCCGTAAGGCTCTGTTCCTGCCCTTCGGTCTCCTCGAATTCGAAATTCTCCTCAAACTGCCGCTGCCAGACCGTATCCGCGTCGAACTTAAATCCCTTTGCCTCAAAGCGGCTGGCATACAGCTCCACCAGATCGAAGGCCAGTTTGGCGACCGATTCGCGCACACGGTTCTTGGTGTTCTCCCATTCGCGGCCGCCCAGCTTGGAGAGCGCGGGCGCGCCGTCTTCGCTGCCGATATATTTCTGCACCCTGTCGATCTGGGCGGTGGGCACGTACAGCTTGTCGCCGTCTTTGTATTCGATCTCCATATATTCCGCAACGCTGCCCGCGGCTTCCATTTTTTTGAGGCCCAGATACCGGCCCCGGCCGTGCACCTCGTGCACCACGTAATCGCCGCTCTTGAGTTCGGTAAACAATTCCTCGGTGGTTTTTTTTATGCGCGGCAGCTTTGCGCTCTTTTTTTTGATTTTTCCCCAGATGTCCCATTCGCCCAGAAAAACCATTTTTGCCTGGGGGATCTCAAATCCAAAGTCCAGCACTTCCCGAGTGACGAACACCCCCTCCCCGCGGGCGAGGACGGGTGAGATCAGGCCGAAATCCTGCAGGGCGCGGGACAGGGCGTCCGCCTTGCCGCCCGCAAAAAGCGCCACGCGATAGCCGGTTTTCCGCCTTTCTTTGAGGCTTTGGGCCAGCAGATTAATTTTTCCGCCAAACTGCGCGGCCTGGCGCATTTTAAAATCCACCGGCTGCGCCTTCCACTTGCCGTAGGCTACGGAGGCGATCTCAAGCGAACGGCCGTTCAGCCGCGCCGCCGTTTCCTTGAAATCCAGGAGCGAATCTTTCTGCACCGGAAACACTTCTGCGTTTTTTTGAAGGGAAGAGAACAGGGCGGCGAATTCCGCCCGGTTTTTTTCCGCCTGCACATATGCGCGCTCGAAATCGTCGAACACAAAGATGGCGTCCTCAAAATAATCCGCGATACCGGCGCTTTTGACCATCACGGGCAGAAAGCTGTCCGCGTTTTCAAACGTGCCGAACTCTCCCAGCTGGAAATTCATTTCCCTGGCCGCGGTTCCAAGCGGCGCGGGGGCGTCCTCAAAGGAACGGAGGTAGCGAAGGACCTTTTCCTCCATATCCGCATCCAGCATAAACTCGCCGGCCGGATAAACCACTGCTTTCTCCATGGGCTTTCCTTCGGATTTTTGTGTGTCTTCGTTGAAATGGCGGATGCTTTCGATCTCGTCGTCAAAAAAAGTGAACCGCAGGGGCGAAGGGTAACATGCGGAAAAAATATCCACGATCTCGCCGCGGCGGGCGAACTGGCCTTTTTCGTACACCGTTTCCACCCGCTCATAGCCCATTTTTAAAAGCCGGTCCAACAGCGGGCCCTCCGGATAACGGCTGCCCGTCTCCAACCGGACCGCCGGGCCGAAAAAGGTCTCCGGTGGCATCATTTTTTGCTGCAGGGCCAGCACCGGCATATGGATTACATCCGCGCCCTTGTCAAAAAGCACTTCAATCCGCGCAAACGCGCTCTCCCGGCTCCGTGCGGCAACGGCGCGCAGCTCGATATCCCGGGCCGGGAAAAGCGTCCCTTCTTTCGCCCGCCGGGCGGCTTCCTCCCCCGTCGCGCTCACGAATACGACTTTACGGCCGGTTTCCCGCGCCAGTATCTTAAGCAGGGGGGCCTTCGCGTTCCCCGCAACGCCAAGAACCGAGACGGGCAACTCCCCCCCCCGTATGATTTGAAGCAACTGCCTGCATTCATCCAATTCAGCAATTGTCTGCCCTATCAAGTTTTGCAATGATGCACCTCTCTTTTTATAAACGCTGATTCATTGGTTACGTTTCCTTTATCCGTTATACTTGCTCTGCGCCATCGCCGCGCCTTCGCCGATCAGGCAGTCGATCGCCCGGGCGCACCGCATGAAGGTCTGCTCGGCCAGTGTCCCTTCATCGCCGCTGAACTTGCCCAGCACATGAGGGACGGCGCCTTTGCAGCCTTCCGGTTTGCCGATACCGATGCGTATCCGCGTAAAATCCTCGTTCTTCAGATAACTTATGATGGATTTTAAACCGTTATGCCCGCCCGCGCCCCCGTTCTCGCGGATGCGGATGGCGCCAAGCGTCAGGTCCATATCGTCCACGAGCACCACCATGTCCCGCGTGGGAACCTTGAAATAATCCAGAATCGCGGACACGGACCAGCCGCTGTCGTTCATATAGGTCTGGGGTTTGACAAGCAGTATCTTTTTTCCGTGAACGCGTCCCTCCCCGATCTTCGCCTGGAATTTGCTGCCGCGCATGCGGATGCCGTATTCCTTTGCAAGCAGGTCGATCACGCGAAACCCGGCATTATGCCTTGTTTTTTTGTATTTTATCCCGGGATTCCCCAGCCCAAATATGCAAATCATCCCATTCCCTCCGCTTCGGGCAGCGCACGCACCCAAGCAAGCAGCGCCGCAAGGTCGCCGTCCGGGAAAGCGCCCGTCTCATACGCGCCGATCTCATAGCCGGTGACCAGAAATACGTCGAACCCGAGCCGCGCCGCACCCATGTCCTCCTTGATATTATTGCCCACCATGATGCAGTCTTCACCCGTAAGGCCCAAATTTGCCAGAATCTCTTCATAATACCCCGGATGCGGCTTTAGGAACCTTGAATTCTTGTAGTGGGAAATATAGGTGAAATCCTCCGGGCCAAGCCCCACCCAGGAAAGCCTGGATACCGCCGCGGGCAACGGGAATACCGGCATGGTGGCCAGCACCGTCTGATACCCCTTCCCCCGCACGGTGTCCAGTATCTGCCGCTGCAAGCCGCTTTTTTGGCCCAGCAGCCCGCCGAGCCCCTCGAACACCGTCGTATAAAAATCGTCGAACGGTTTTTCCAGAATGGGTTTTCCGACGCCGGTACGGGATGCAATATATGCAAAGAAAACGTTGTCGTTGAAGTCGCTTCCTTCGTTTTGCATCATGACGTCCGCCGCTTCGTTGAAAACGCGGAAGGCTTCTTCCTCATTGCCCGAAATCAAGGCAAGCACCCGGCTTTCCTTTAAACGCGCAAAATACGCCTGAAACATCCTGTCCAGATTCACCGGAAGAAGCGTTCCGTCGAGATCGAAAAACACCGCTCTTTTATTCTTCATCCCGCTTGTCTTTCCAGTCCGTCCTGACGATCTGTCGGCTGCGCGCAATGGCCAGCGAATGCGGCGGCACGTCTTTCGTTATGGTGGAACCCGCGGCGATATACGCGCCCTCGCCAATTTCCACCGGGGAAATCAGATTGGTGTTGCAGCCTATGAACGCGCCGCTCTTGACGACCGACCTGAATTTCCGTTTGCCGTCGTAATTCACAAAAACCGTGCCGCAGCCGATGTTGATTTTTTCGCCCAGATCCGCGTCCCCCACGTAGGAAAGGTGCGGCACCTTGGTGCCCGCCCCGATCCTGGAGTTTTTGACTTCCACAAAATCGCCGATCCTGCAGCCTTCCCCGACTTGCGTGCCCGGCCGCAGATAGGCGTACGGGCCCACGGTGGTCCCGGCGCCCACTTCGCTTTCCAGCACCACCGAATTCTGCACGGTGCAACCCGCGCCGATCACGCTTTTACTGATGCGGCTGCCCTGGTACAGGACGGCGCCCTCGCCAATCCTGCTGTCTTCCAGTATCACGCCCGGATAGATTACCGTGTCCTGGCCGATCTTTGATTTCGCGTCGATATAGGTGTTTTGCGGGTCGATGAGCGTTACGCCGTTTTCCATGTGCTTGCCGGCAATCCGCCTTCTCAGCAGCGCGGAGGCCTGCGCAAGCTGCACCCGGTCGTTCACCCCCAGGCATTCTTCCGCATCCGTTACTACCGCGCCCACTTTTTCGCCGGCTTCATTTAATATCTCCACTATATCGGTCAGATAGTATTCGTTTTTAGGCGGCTTTGGACTAAGCTTTTTGAGACATTCCAAAAGAAGGGGCACTCGGACGCAGTAAACGAACGCGTTGGCTTCCCGTATCTTTTTTTCTTCCGCCGTCGCGTTGGCCTCCTCCACAATACGAAGCACATTGCCCTGCGCATCCCGGATGATCCGGCCGTAGCCCGTCGGGTTGTCATAGCTGGCCGTCAGCAGCACACATGCGTAGCCGCCCGCCTCGGCCGTATCAATGACCTTTTTTACGGTATCCGCCGTAATGAGGGGCATATCCCCCGGCAGGATGACCGCGCAACCGCCGCCCGTAAGGAAAGGCGCGGCCTGCATCGCCGCATGCCCGGTTCCCCGGCGCTCGGTTTGCTCCGCGAACAAAACGCCTTCGCCCGCCGCATCACGGAGCGCCTGCATTCCGGGGCCCGTGACCACGATGATTTTATCCGCGCCCGCTTCGCGCAGGGCCGCAAGCGGCCATCCGATCATCGGGATTCCCGCCGCTTCATGAAGGACCTTGGGTTTTGTTGATTTCATCCGCGTCCCTTCGCCCGCAGCCAGCAATACGGCCGTACACTTTTCCATCCGCTTTCTCCTTACACTTTCAAAACTTATATCCGGTCTTATTTTAACCGCAAACCAGGCGCCCGTCAATAAAACATGCGCCCAAAGAAAGGCAAAATAAAGGCCCTTTCAAAAAAGGGCCGATTGATATGCACTTGTACTTAAAGTCATTCCACGTTCTCCACTTTGTTATCCTTCATATCGTCGGGCATGGCTTCATACTCATTAAGTATCCGCTGCTGGATGAGTTCCCTCGTCTCCGAATTGATAGGATGTGCAATATCTTTGTACTCACCGCTAGGCGTTTTTCTGCTGGGCATCGCAATGAAAAGTCCACTTTGCCCTTCGATCACTTTCATGTCGTGTACAACGAACATGTCGTCAAATGTGACCGAAACGATTGCTTTCATTTTTCCCAGTGCTTCAATCTTTCTGATTCGGATATCTGTTATGTTCATCATATTTCCTCCACCACTTATTAAATGATTAGACTCCTCCTTGTTCTAATATTCTCCATAAACAATAAAAATCCTTTTTTAAAGAGAATTTTGTACGATTTTAGACGGGTTTTTGATAAAAAAAGATATTTTATTATTATGTTGATAAATAAAGAAGGAATAAAGTATAATATACCCAGCAAACAAAAATTGGAGAAACCTATGATCGATCTAAACGAATTTTCGGGCAAGCGCGTTCACTTCATCGGAATCGGCGGATGCTCGATGAGCGGGCTGGCCCAAATACTTAAAACAAACGGATTTCATGTCACAGGAAGCGATTTGAGGGAATCGGCATTTACCGAAAAATTAAAGGAACAGGATATACCCTTTACCATAGGACACGATCCCAAAAACGCTGCCGGCGCAGACCTGGTGATCTATACGGCGGCCGTCAAATCCACCAATCCCGAATACGCCTTTGCGGAAGAAAACGGCATTCCTATGCTGGAGCGCTCAAAGCTTCTTGGAATCCTGTCTTCCGGCTACGGCCGGGTGGCCTGCATATCGGGCTGCCACGGCAAGACCACCATCACCTCCATGCTGGCGCTGATCATGCAGACGGCGGATATCGACTGCACCGTTCATGTGGGCGGCATGGTGGATTTTTTGGGCGGGGGCGTCAAGCTCGGGACCAGCGATATTTTTATCACCGAAGCCTGCGAATACGTAAAGAGTTTTTTAACGCTTTCCCCCAAATACATACTGGTAAACAATATAGACGACGACCACCTGGACTTTTACAAGGACATAGAGGATATCTGCCAGACTTTTGCCGAGTTTGTGCGCAAACTGGACGGCGGCGGCACGCTGATATTGAACGCGGGCGACCCGCTGGCCATGCGGCTGGCCGGGGAAGTGGACTGCCGGGTGATCACCTACGGCACCGAGGACGCGGACTGGACCCTTTCGGATATTTCGTTTGACGAAATGGGCAGCGGCAGCGCCGTCTTTATTGTCAACGGCCGGCAGGCAGGAAAGATCAAGCTGAACGTCCCGGGGCTGCACAACCTGCAAAACGCGCTGGCGGCTTCCCTGTACGCAAACGAAGTGTTCGGCGTGAGCCTTCAAGCCTGCGCAAAGGCGCTTACCGGCTACCATCTGGCCGGACGGCGGTTCGAACTGGCGGGCGAGAGGGACGGCGTGAAGATCTTTCATGATTACGCGCACCATCCGAGCGAGATCAAGGCCTGCCTTGCGGCCGCGCAGCTCTACCCGCACAAAAAACTCTGGGCGGTGTTCCAGTGCAATTCCTTCACCCGGGCGCGGACGCTCAGGGTAAAATACGGGACGAGTTTCTTTGACGCCGACGAGGTGCTGGTGCCCGACCTGTACCCCGGAAGGGATATCGACCGCGGGGACATCCACGCGACCGACCTGGTTGCCGAGATCAACAAAAATTCGGGCAACGCGCGTTATCTGCCGTCTTTTGCCGATATCCGGGACTATCTCCTTGAACATTGGCAGGAGGGCGACATTGTGGTCACCCTTGGCTCAGGCGACGTGAATAAACAACAGTTTGTAATTTTGGAAAAACTTATTTTTTAATAATCGGCGAAGGCTGGGCGTTATAGACGGTGGAGTTGGGCTCGACGGAAGCGGTAAGCCAGACGTTGCCGCCGATGACGCTGCTTCTGCCGATGGTGGTATTGCCGCCCAGGATGGTCGCGCCCGCATAGATAACGACGTCGTCCTCAATATCGGGATGGCGCTTGATGCCCTTGACGGGGTTGCCGTTTTCGTCCAGTTCGAAACTTTTGGCGCCCAGGGTGACGCCCTGGTAGATCTTCACGCGGCTCCCGATCGTGCAGGTTTCGCCGATCACCACGCCCGTGCCGTGATCGATAAAGAAGTATTCCCCCACCGTTGCGCCCGGATGGATGTCGATGCCTGTGTTTTTATGCGCGTATTCGGTCATGATGCGGGGCAGCAGCGGCACCTTAAGCTCAAACAGCCGGTGGGCCAGCCTAAAAATGCTGATGGCCTCGAAAGCGGGATAGGAAAGCAGTATTTCTTCCCTGGATACCGCAGCCGGGTCTCCGTTGTAGGCGGCCTGGATATCCGTATTCAGGACGGCGGAGATAGCGGGCAGGCTTTCCATGAATTCGATGGCGGCCTTCTGCGCGGCTTCCTTGCACGCGTCGCAATCCTTGCCGTTCTTGTTCTGCCGCCTGCATTTATTCACCAGTACGTCGCGGCAGATCTCGTACAGCAGGATCGCGCCCTGCTGAAGCCGGTCGCAGACCACCGTGTCCAGAAAATCGGCATGCTTCAGATCCTGCTGGTAGATATTCGGGAACATTGCCGAGCGGATGAGGTCGATCAGCGTTTCCACCCTGCCCTTCATTCCGAAACCGCTGATGTTGTCTTCCGCCATGTTGTCTGTGTTGATCCGCGTCAGGCTTTCGGCCAGTTTGAGCGCCTCGCCCTGCAGCCATTCCTTGATCATATGGGCCACCTCCGGCTTTTTTTTAGGCTGTAAGTGTATACAACCATTTTATTATAAAGTATAATGAACGTCAAACAATACTGCTTTAAGACAAAGGAGTCAATCAAATGCCCATCAATGTCAATGGAGATCTGCCGGCGGTTCAGGTTCTTTTGGAAGAAGGAATATTCATCATGCCGGTCGAAAGGGCGCAAACCCAGGATATCCGCCCGCTGCGCATTGCCATCCTCAATATCATGCCCACCAAGGAACAGACCGAGACCCAGCTGCTGCGCCTGCTGTCCAATACGCCGCTGCAGGTGGAGGTCGTTCTTTTGCATCCCGCGACGCATACGTCCAAGAACACCTCCGAAGAATATTTGAATACGTTTTATTCGACGTTCGACGAGGTTGCGGGCCAGAAATTTGACGGTCTCATCATTACAGGCGCGCCGGTGGAACAGATCCCCTTTGAAAAAGTGACTTACTGGCACGAGCTGACCCGCATACTGGACTGGAGCCGCAAACACGTGTTTTCCACCCTGCACATCTGCTGGGGCGCGCAGGCCGGCCTGTACTACCATTACGGCATTCCCAAATATACTTTGGATGAAAAAATGTTCGGCATCTTCTGCCACACCTGCCACAACCGGACGGTCCCGCTGATGCGCGGGTTCGACGAAGAGTTCTGGGCGCCGCATTCGAGGCACACAGAAGTAAGACGGTCGGACATTGAAAAAATAGACGAACTCGAGATCCTGTGCGAATCGGATGAATCGGGCGTATACATCGTCCAGGACAACGGCGGCCGCCAGGTCTATGTGACCGGGCACCCGGAATACGACCAGTATACGCTCCGGGACGAATACCGCCGGGATATTTCCCGCAGCCTTGAAATCGCGCCGCCCAAAAATTATTTTGAATACGACGACCCCGAAAATGACCCGGTCGTCCGCTGGCGGGGCCACGCGAGCCTGCTTTTTTCCAACTGGCTCAATTATTACGTCTACCAGGAAACCCCGTACGACTTATCCGGGCTTTCAACAGGGGACTGACCCATTGGGGGCTGCCCGCATTTAACCAATCCGCCAACGGGACAATGTTCCCTTTAAAATCCCATCCCCCAAAAAATCCACGGGTACGTGCCCTTTAAAAAAAGTTTATCACCTGAAAAAACAGCCTCCCGGCTGTTTTTGTTTTTGGTTGTTATCAATAATAGTATTCATCTTCCGCAATGTTTATCGCTTCGCGCCGGATGTCCGCTCCCAGCTTTTTCAGTTTGCCTTCGATGTGGTCGTATCCCCGGTCGATGTACTTGATGTTATGGATCTCCGTGATCCCGTCGGCCATCAGCCCGGCCACGATCAGCGCCGCCCCGGCCCGAAGGTCGGTCGCGCGCACGGGCGCGCCCGTCAGCCGCTCGACGCCCTCCACTACCGCGACGCGGTCGTCAATACTCACTTTGGCGCCCATCCTGCGGATTTCGTTGATGTGCTTGAAGCGGGATTCGAATATGTTTTCCACAATCACGCTGGTCCCCAGCGCCGTGGACAAAAGCACGGTCGCGGGCTGCTGCAGGTCGGTGGGAAACCCCGGATAAGGCAGGGTTTTGATATGCACCGCCTTGGGGGTCTTGCTGCAGACCACATGGATGTAGTCCGAACCTTCCTCCACCGTGATGCCCATTTCCAGCATTTTTGCGGACAGGGCCTCCATATGCGTGGGGATGGCGTTTCGCAGGTATACGTCGCCCCGGGTGGCCGCCGCGGCGATCATGATGGTTCCGGTCTCGATTTGGTCGGGTATAATGGAATAGCTGCAGCCGTGCAGCTTTTCCACGCCGATGATACGGATGACGTCCGTGCCGGCGCCCTTTATTTTGGCGCCCATGCAGGTTAAAAAGTTCGCCACGTCCACCACATGCGGTTCCTTGGCTGCGTTCGCGATGGTGGTGTACCCCTCCGCGCGCACCGCGGCCAGCATCAGATTGATGGTTGCGCCCACCGATACGATATCCAGATAAATGTCCTTGCCCGCAAGTTTTCCGTTTGACGATTCGGCGATCAGCTTGCCGTATTCGGTCTTGACGGCCGCCCCCAGCATTTCCATTCCCTTGATGTGCTGGTCGATGGGCCGCTCGCCGATGGCGCAGCCGCCGGGCAGATAAATCTCCGCCTTTTTAAACCGGCCCAGAAGCGCCCCCAGGAAATAATAAGACGCCCGAAGGCTCTTCACCAGGGATATGGACACCTGGCTGGTGTTCACCGGCGCGGTGTCTATGCGCATGGTGCCCAAGACGGGATCGAACTCCACAACGGCGCCCAGCGACTCCAGTATCTTCTTAAGGATGAGCACATCCGCAATATTAGGCAGGTTTTCAATGGTGCATACGCCTTCCGCCAGTATGGCGGCCGGCAGGATGGCCACCGCCGCGTTTTTTGCCCCCGTTATATCCACTTCTCCGCGAAGCGGCACGCCGCCTCTGATCACAAGCTTTTCAATCAATAAATTCTTAGCCTCTTCCGTTTTTTTAAAAAAAGTTTTCTCTATCCTCATAAAACCGTCGTATTATACCATAAAAAATAGAATATTTCAATTTACCCGAACTAAAACATTTTCTTACGCCAAAGGATGAATACGGTCACGCCCGTACAAATCCCCGCAATACCCATAACGATCCAGAAGCCTGCCGAAGTCGACTCGACTCCGAACGGCACTTCCACGTTCATTCCCCAGAAACTTGCGATCATGGTGGGAATAGCCATCGCAATGGTAATTGCGGCAAGCAGTTTCATAACGATGTTCAAGTTGTTGGAGATCACCGAGGCGAAAGCATCCATCGTGCCCGAGAGGATGTCCCGGTAGATGGTGCACATCTCAATGGCCTGCTTGTTTTCTATGATGACGTCTTCCAAAAGGTCAACGTCGTCCGGATAACGTTTGATCGCGTTGTTTTTGAGCATTTTTTCAAGGATGACCTCGTTCGATTTCAGCGAAGTCGCAAAGAACACCAGGGATTTTTCGATCCGCAGCATTTGTATGAGCTCCCGGTTCTTCATGGACTTGTGAAGCGCCTGCTCCACCTGCGTGGAAAGTTTGTCGATCTGCCGCAGATACTGCAGGTATTTGGACGCGTTCTTATATAAAAGCTGCAGCACGAACCGCGCTTTTTTTGACGCGTCGAAACCCCGTACGCGGTTGTTATGAAAATCTTCGATAATGGAGGTCTCTTCCAAGCATACGGTTACGATATTGTCCGGTGTCATGATGATGCCGAGTGGTATGGTCGTGTATAAAAACGAAGTGCCTTCGGGCTGTACCACGGGAATGTCCACCAATATGAGCGTTTGGTCTTCCTCTGTGTCTATGCGGACCGTTTCCTCTTCGTCCAGCGCCGCATGCAAAAATTCGGATTCAATGCCGATTGCATCCGAAACGCGGGAAAGCTCTTCTTTGGTCGGGTCCGTAAGATGAACCCATGCGCCCGGCTCAATCGCGGTGATTTCCTCAAGGACGTTTCCTCTTGCGGTTGTCATGATTTTTATCAAGTTGTTCACCCACTTTCTTATAAAAGCGGGCGACCATCAGGCAAAAAACGCGCAGCTGCCCCCCGCTTTTATAGGATTTTGATTGTTGATCCGTAATCGGGGATCAGCGTCCACGAATTTCCACCTCCTTAAAAAAATTCTTTTCTATCGAATATTATATATTCTTGCCCCCTTAAAATCAACTTAAACTTTTTTATTTGCGTTTTTGCTTTTTTTTGTTATAATTTATTGTAATGTATTATATCCGAAAAGGCACAGAAACGGGGATGGATTGATGGGGAAAAAAGTTCCGGAAGAGCAGTTTACATCACGGGTACAAAAATATCACAAAAAAGAACTCCCGGCGCAGACCCCGGCTGAGGCTGCCCCTTCTCAAAAACCGGAGAAAGAACCGCCTAAAAAGGAAAAGCCCGTAAAGGAAAAACCCGTAAAGGAAAAACCCGAAAAAAAAACAAGCGCCGCCAGGGGCTGGGTGATTACCATATTGCTGGCCATCGTTATTTCGCTTGCGCTGCGGATCTTCGTATTCGAAATCGTGCTGGTAGACGGCGATTCCATGCTTCCCACCCTGAATTCCAACCAGCGGGTGGTGGTGGAGAAGGTTTCCCGCTATTTCAGTCTGCCCCGCCGCGGGGAGATCGTGATTACGAGGTATCCCAATTTGCCGGGCTATTATGTGAAGCGGCTGATCGGCTATCCCGGCGACACGGTGGAAATAAAGGACGATGCCGTGATCTTAAACGGAACCCCCCTGCAGGAGCCTTATACTGACCCAAATGAGTCCTATGCGGATATGCCCCGGATCACCGTGCCCGACGGCTTCATTTTTGTGATGGGCGACAACCGCGTGAAATCACTGGATTCCCGGTCCGCTTCCGTGGGCCCTGTGCCTATAGATGAACTTTTGGGCGAAGGCCTGCTGGTGATATGGCCCTTTGACCAGATTCGCTGGCTGGTGTAATAACGCATGAGAAACATAGGCAAGGCAGAAAAAAAAGATTCGGGCTGGGGATGGATCGTTTCGATCGCGATCGCGATCGCGATCGCTGTACTTGTTCGCACTTTTGTATTTGAACCCATACGGGTGGACGGCGAATCCATGTTACCCACCCTGCATTCGCACCAGAGCCTGGGCGTGGAAAAGGTTTCCCGTTATTTCGGGCTTCCGAAGCGCGGGGAGATCGTTATTGTCCATTTCCCCAAGAGCGACGACGCATTCGTGAAACGCGTGATCGGCCTGCCCGGCGAGACCGTGGAGTTCCGCGGCAGCACGGTGTATATCAACGGCGAGCCGCTGACCGAAGACTATACCAGCAAGGAAAGCTACAACGATATGGACCCGGTCATTGTTCCGGCGGGTACCATATTCGTGATGGGGGACAACCGCGCCAATTCCCAGGACAGCCGCTATGTGGGACCCATAAAGGAAGACCAGATCATCGGCCGCGCGCTGTTCATCATCTGGCCCTTGAACGAAATACGCCGGGTGAATTAAATAATTATTGTTATGATTTATTGATTTAAAACGGCTGGCAAGCCGTTTTTTTTATATAGCATGATTGTCTGGCTGCTTAATTAATTTATACATAAAAGACAGGCTTACTAAATACTGCCTGTCTTTATTCATTAAATTCTTTCGGCTTTCCGGTGCTCTTTTTTTTCTAAAAAAGAAAAGTACAAAAAAGTAAATTTACTCCAAAACGGCTTTGATCCTGCGGACGCCGGAGGAGGAACTTTGCTCCTTGACGATTTTAAAGCGGCCGAGCTCCGCGGTATTAAGGGCGTGCGGGCCGCCGCAGATCTCCCTGGAATAGCCTTCCACGGTATAGACCTTGACTGTCTCGCCGTATTTGGACTCAAAAACGCCGACGGCGTTCCGGGCCTTGGCTTCCTCCAGGGACATTTCCTCCATTACGACGGGCAGGCCTTCGCTGATGGCCAGGTTGACGTACTCCTCCACCTGATTAAGCTCGTCCTGCTCGATCTTGCGATGGAAGTTAAAGTCCACCCTGAGCCGGTCGGCCGTGATATTGGAGCCCTTCTGGTTGATATCTTCGCCGAGGAACTTTCTGAGCGCCGCCAGCAACAGATGGGTCGCGGTATGCAGCCGCGCCGTCCGGTCGCCGGTGTCCGCCAGGCCGCCCGCGAACCGCTGCTCCGCGCCCGCGTGTGAAAGCTCCTGGTGACGGATGAACGCTTCGTCGAATCCGGCCTTGTCCACCGTGAGAGAGCGCTCGGCGGCGATCTCCAGCGTGAATTCGATGGGGAAGCCGAAGGTATCGTACAGTTTAAAGGCGCTTTTCCCGTCGATCTCGTTCCCGGTAAGTTTTTCGGCCAGTTTTTCGAATTCCCGGAGGCCCTGCGTGATGGTCTTTTGGAACCGTTCTTCCTCCATCGCGATCTCCCGGGTGATCTTTTCGCTGTTCTCTTTTAATTCCGGGTACGCTTTTTCATATTTTTGAATCACCGCGCGGGCGATATCGGACAGGCTGCCCTGCTCGATGCCCAGTTTAAGCGCGAACCGCGTCGCGCGGCGGATCAGCCGGCGGAGCACATACCCCTGGTCCACGTTGGAGGGGGTGATGCCCCGTTCGTCCCCGATCATGAACGTTGCGCAGCGCACATGGTCCGCAATGATGCGGAATGGCTTTATATCATCCGCGTACTTCTTGCCGGACAGCGCCTCGATTCTTTCGATAACGGGTTTGAAGACATCGGTATCGTACACCGACTCCACGCCCTGCAGGATGGTGACGGTGCGGTCCAGCCCCATGCCGGTGTCCACGTTCATCTGGGACAGGGACTCGTAGCCGCCCTCCGGCGTTTTGTTGTACTGCATGAAAACGTCGTTCCACACCTCAAGGTATTTCCCGCAGTCGCAGGAAGGGTCGCACCCTTCGCAGCATTTGGGCTTGCCGGTGTCTATGAACATCTCGGTATCCGGGCCGCAGGGGCCGGTGATCCCGGCGGGGCCCCACCAGTTGTTTTTCTTGGGCAAAAAAAAGATACGGTCTTCGCTTACGCCCAGGGAGCGCCAGGTATCAAAGGATTCTAAATCCCTCGGCGCGTCTTCGTCCCCCGCGAAAACGGAGAAATACAGCGTATTAGGGTCGATCCCCAGCCACTGCCCGCTGGTCAGAAACTCGTAGCTCCAGGTGATGGCTTCTTTTTTGAAATAGTCGCCCAGCGACCAGTTGCCCAGCATCTCAAAAAATGTGCAGTGGGACGAATCCCCCACCTCGTCGATATCCCCGGTGCGCACGCACTTTTGCACATCGGCCAGCCGTGTACCGGCCGGGTGTTTTTCCCCCAGCAGATAGGGCACCAGCGGGTGCATGCCCGCGGTGGTAAATAATACCGTCGGATCGTTTTCCGGGATGAGGGACGCGCTTTTAATGACGGCGTGCCCTTTGGTCTTAAAAAATGACAGATAAAGTTCCCTTAATTCATCGCTTGTAAGTCGCTTCATGTTTTCCTCCAGATTTATTTCAGGTGCAAAGTTTTAATATGGCGTTGGCTATGACGTCGCCGGCCCGGATCAGCGAATCGATATTGATGTATTCGTCCGGCTGGTGCTCGGTCCCGGCCTCCCCCGGGAAAACCGGCCCGAACGCGACCGAGTTTTTGAACACGCGCGCGTAGGTCGCACCACCGATGCTGATGCACCGGGCTTCATCGCCCGTGACCTCAGTATAGGCTTCCTTGAGTTTTTGTATAAAATCGGTATCCTCGTCTACATAGTGGGCGGGCAGCGCAAAGGCCTCCTCCACCGCAAAGCCGCCGAACGCTTTTTTGATTTTGGAAAAGATCTCTTCCTTGTCCGCGCCCACCGGATACCGGATGTCTATCAGCGCCTTGATTCTGCCGCCCTCCGTCTTCAGGGCGCCCAGGTTGAGCGTGAGGGCTCCCGAAAAATCCTCGCTTGCGATACCGATGCGCGCGCCCGTGGTTTCGATACCTATCTGCTCTCCCAACGCGTATACCATATCGCTCAAATTGCTCTTTTTTAAAGGAAGCGTATTTAAGAAGGCTATCAGAAAGGCAAGGGCGTTCGCCCCGTCCCGCGGTTTGGAACCGTGCGCGGCCAGCCCGTAGGAGGATATCCTGACCCCGTCGCCCGTCCGCTCGGCCTTGAAGGCGAATTTGGCGTCTTCATTATAGATCTGGACAGCCTCAAGCACGGGTTCGGCCGGGCCGCGAAGAACACATTCGGCAAAATTGGGCACAACGTTTACCCGGTCCCCGCCCGCGAGGGATAAGAGCGCCACACCGTCCGCCGGCGCTTCCGCCGCCGGCAGGCTGACCATGATCTGCATCAGGCCCTTCTCCGCGTTGATGATGGGGAAATTCCCGTCCGGGGAAATGGCCATCGCCGGTTCGGACGGATCTTTCTCCCGCAGGAACTTCATGTCCGACCACCCGGATTCCTCGTCGCAGCCGAAAATCAGCCGCACCCTTTTATTCAGGCTCACACAGTTTTCCTTGATGGCAAAGAGCGCAAACAGCGCCGCCACCGCCGGACCCTTGTCGTCCACCGCGCCACGGCCGTAGATACGGCCGTCTTTTACGGTGGCGCCAAAAGGCTCCGTCGTCCAGTTCTCGCCCGCCGGCACTACATCCAGGTGCGTCAGGATCGCAAAGACGTCCTCTCCTTCTCCGTATTCCACATACCCGATTTGCGAAAAAAGGTTCACGCTGTCAAAATCCAGCTTTTCGGCCAGATTCAGCATATACAGCAGTGCGTCGAACACGCCCTTTCCGTACGGCATGTTCACCTGGGGTTCGTCTTTGACACTTTTTATGTTTATCAGGCCGACGAGGGCGTCCACAATCTGCTCCCTGCATGTTGCAAGTGTAAAATCCATCATTATTTGGTCCAACCTATCCAATATACTCGTTATAACAAGACAAAATAAGATAAAAGTTTTGCGCGCAGCGCAAAACATACCTTAACGGCGTTGGGGCGAGGCGGAGGATATATGCCCACCGCCTGAAAATCAAAACAGTACCCGCCGCCTATAGAGGCGGGGGGGCATTTTCTGCCTCGTTATATTATATCAAACAATTCCCTATTTTACACATTTTTTTTAGTCCTTCAAAAAAACGGGCGCCTGTCTCGTACAGTTGTGATATAATAAAAACGTCAAAGTGATTTCTAAAATAACCCATTTTTTTCCCAAGGGGGCCCGGCCATGCACGAAGGGCACAGAGAAAGGCTTAAAAAAAGGTTTCAAAGCGAAGGACTTTCTTCCTTTTCCGATATCCAGGCGCTGGAGCTTCTTTTGTTTTACGCCCTTCCACGGATAGACACCAACCCCCTGGCGCACCGGCTTTTGGACAGGTTCGGCACGCTCTCCAATATTTTTGAAGCGGATTTGTCGGACATCGCATCGGTGGAAGGGATCGGCGAGCATTCCGCCCTGCTTATAAAACTTCTTCCCGAGATGACGCGTAAATTCTGGATTTCGGACGGTAAAAGCAAAGAGAGTATCGCGACCGTCGACCTGGCGGTCCGGTTTATCAAGCCCATCCTCTTCGGCAAACCGGTGGAGAACGTATATATCTTCTGCCTGGACAACAATTTTTGCATCAAGCATTACGACTGCATCAGCCAGGGCACCGTGAACGACGCGACCATCTACCTGCGCCGTGTGGTGGAATGCGCAATGCGATTGAATTCGAACAGGATACTGGTTGCGCACAACCATCCGGGCGGGCATCCACAGCCCAGCGAAACGGACATTCGTACAACCCGCGCGATCGAAGACGCGCTTTCCCCGCTGGGGATCGATCTGGTGGATCATATCGTATTTTCGGGCCACAGCTATGTCAGTTTTTCCGAGCAGCACCTGCTGGGAAAAAAATATCCGGGCCGGCCTGTCCGCGCCGCACAGACATCCTGCGAAAAAATAAACGAATGATTTGCAAACAGGGCCATATAATTGTATAATATGGTTATTCTTTTTTAAAAGGAGGCAGCGAAGCCATTGGCCATTGAATATTTTCATATAAAAGAACGCGATTTTGATCTGGTGGAGCAGCTGGTGGAGATGGAAAGCGCAAACTACGAAGAAGGCGCCGCGCTGGATGTTTTTGAACTCATCGCAATGCTGCGGCATGCGCGCGTATATGTTGCGGTGGAAAACGACCGGATACTGGGGACGGTATATTTCATGCGGAATTTTGACAATCCGGACAAAGTTTTTCTGCACAGCATCAACGTAGCAAGCCCCGAAGAAACGCCGAATCTGGGCATATCGCTCTTAAACATCGCTTTCGCGGATATGCGGTCGTTCGGCATAAAGATCGTGGAGGTCAATGTTGATCCGTCCAACTACAAGGCGCTCAAAGTTTACCGCGAACAGCTGGAATTTGTCGCCTGCGACAGCATGCAGAGCGAGATACTGAACGGCGAGGAGATTCTTATGCTGCAAAAAGAACTTTAATCTTCCGTTTTGAAAGTAAAAAACCGGGATAAGCCCGGTTTTTTTATTTATCATTTACTATAAGGCCGTATTCGTGCTAACAGTATTGGCGCACCCTGAACCGGGCGCCGATGTCGTCCGCGATCGCTTTGCTCTTCGCGATGTCTTCCTCCCCGATCAGGTCCATCACCGAAAAAGTGACGGCGATCCCGTACTGTACGCAGTCCCGCGCAAACCGGAGCATATGGCCGTATCCCTCTACACCAAAGGAGCTTCTTGATACTTTGTTATATTTTTCCGCATCCGAATTGTTGAGGCTGATGGATACCTCGTCCACCAGTCCGACCAGTTCGCTCGCGATGTCCCGGCCGTGGAATGCGCTGGCATGTCCGTTTGTGTTCAGCCGCACGTGGCCGCCGTACCCTTTCACAAATTTTGCGATCACCTTGAGTTCCTCTATCTTGATGGTGGGTTCGCCGAACCCGCAGAAAACGACTTCTTTGGGCTTTTCGCCCAGCAGCGCGATTACGCCGGCGGCGGTGGGCTCACGCGTGAGCCAAAGTTCGTGCCCGCCCACGCCGTCTTTATGGTTGCGGATGCAGAACGTGCAGTCATTCGTACATTTGTTAGTCAGGTTGATGTACGCTCTTCCCTTATATTCGTATACGTATGTATCCAAATTCAGTCCTCCGATATGTTGAATAGCCGCATCGCATTTTCACGCGTAGCCTTCGCTATTTGTTCGGCGGGCACGCCCTTAATCTCGGAAAGCTTTTCCGCCACATAGCGCACGTAGGCCGGCTGGTTGGTCCTCCCCCGCATGGGCTCGGGCGCGAGGTAGGGGCAGTCCGTTTCGATCAGCAGACGGTCAAGGGGCACGGCCCCGGCGGCACGAACCACTTTCGCGGCGTTTTTGAAAGTCAACGACCCGCCGAAAGCGATATAAAAACCTTTTGCAAGGTAACGCTCGGCCATCTCCGCGCTGCCCGAAAAACAGTGCAGCTCCCCGCGCGCACCACAATCACAAAGCATGTCATACGTCGCTTCCGACGCCTCCCGGCTATGCACAACGATGGGCAGGTTAAGGGATTTTGCAAGCTCGATCTGCGCCGCAAATGTCTTTTGCTGCACGTCCCTCGGGCAAAAATCATAATGGAAATCCAGACCGATCTCACCGATCGCGACCACTTTTTTGCTTTTCGCAAGCTTTATGATCTCTTCTTTTACCCGGGGGGAATAATCACCGGCCGTATGGGGATGGATGCCCACCGCGGCATATACTTTTTGATTGGTTTCGGCCAGACGGACCGACTGGCCGATGTCTTTTGCATCCGTGCTGCATTCGATCACAAAATCCACGCCGTCCCGCTCAAAATCGGCTATGATCTGTCCGCGCGTCTCATCAAAGCGTTCGTCCAGCAGATGGGTATGGGTATCAAAAAACATTCAGCCCACCGTCTCTCCGTCCGGCATCTCCTTATCCGGCCCGATCAGGGCGATATCCGGATTGTCCCCCACCGCCAGCAGCATCCCTTCGGACGTAACGCCGCGGAGTTTTGCGGGCGCGAGGTTGGCCACGATCACCACCGTTTTTCCCACCATCTCCTGCGCGGAATAAGACGCGCGTATCCCCGAAACGATGGTGCGGGTTTCCCCGCCGCATTTCACCGTAAGCTTTAAAAGGTTATCCGACCCGGTGAGGTTCTCGCAGGCCAGGACTTTTGCCGTTTTCAGGACGATCTTTTTAAAGTCGTCTATGGTGGCGGTCCCGGGGGCAGGCATCTCTTTTTCTTCCTTTTCGGGCTGTTTGATTGCCGTGATTTTTTCCAAGTCCGCAAGTTCCTTTTCAATATCTATGCGCGGGAAAATGGCCTCTCCCTTTTGAACGGGCGTCCCTTCCTGAATCGCGCCGTAGGCAAGAACGCTTTCCCACGTTCCGAGTTCTTCCGGAATGCCCAGCTGTTCGCGTATTTTCAGCGCGGTCCGGGGCATCACGGGGGATATCAGTATGGAGACGATCCGAAGGCCTTCGGCCAGGTGGTAAAGCACGGCGGACAGCCGAGCGGTGTTTTCCCTGTTCTCCGGGTCGCGGGCCAGCACCCAGGGGGACGTAAGATCGATGTACTTGTTGAGCGCGCCGATATACTGCCAGACGGAAGTGAGCGCGTCCGACAGCCGAAGACCGTCCATTGCCTGCTTCACTTCGCCGGGCAGAGAGGAAGCGATCTTTATAAGTTCCTCATCCTCCCCGCCCGCGCGAACCGGGGACGGAATCTTTCCCCGGAAATATTTTTCCACCATGGTGACCGTACGGGCGAGAAGGTTTCCAAGATCGTTGGCCAGGTCTGCGTTGATCCGCGTGAGCAGCGCCTCGTTGGAAAAAAGCCCGTCCGAACCGAAGGGAACTTCACGCATCAGAAAATAACGGATGGCGTCGCTCCCGTAGCGGTCGATCAGTATCACGGGGTCCACCACGTTCCCCTTGGATTTGCTCATCTTGCCGCCCTGTAGCAGCAGCCAGCCGTGCCCGAACACTTTTTTAGGCAGGGGAAGCCCGAGCGCCATCAGCATGATGGGCCAGGTGATGGTATGGAAACGAACGATCTCCTTGCCTACCAGATGCAGGTCGGCCGGCCAGTATTTTTTGAATTTGGCGTCGTCTTCCGATAGGTACCCCAAGGCCGTGATATAGTTGGAAAGCGCGTCAATCCATACGTACATCACGTGGCCCGGGTCAAAGGTGACCGGTATGCCCCATTTGAATGACGTACGTGAAACGCACAGGTCTTCCAGCCCCGGCAGAAGAAAATTATTCAGCATTTCCTTCTTGCGGCCTTCAGGTTCGATAAAATCAGGATGGTCGTTGATATAGCCGATCAGCTTGTCCGCGTATTTGGAGGCGCGGAAAAAATAGCTTTCCTCGCGTGTCTTCTGCACCTGGCGGCCGCAGTCCGGGCATTTGCCCTCATGAAGCTGCCGGTCCGTCCAGAAAGATTCGCAGGGCGTGCAATACCATCCTTCGTATTCGCTTTTGTATATATCGCCCTGTTCATAGAGGCGCTCAAATATCTTTTGAACGCATTTTATGTGCCGTTCGTCCGTCGTCCTTATAAAATCATCGTTGGTGATTCCCAGCATGCGCCACAGATTCCGGATGCCCGCCACCATACCGTCCACATACGCCTGGGGGGCGACGCCCTTTTCCTGCGCGATTTTTTCGATTTTTTGCCCGTGCTCGTCCGTTCCCGTTAAAAACATCACGTCAAAGCCCAGCAGGCGCTTCATTCTGGCGATTGAATCAGCCGCCACCGTACAGTAGGCGTGACCGATGTGCAGGTTGTCGCTCGGGTAATAGATGGGCGTTGTCACATAATATTTATCTGGCATCGAAAAACTCCTTTTTATGAACCGTTCATATGCGCCGGCCAGGAAGGCCGATAAAAAAGCCGCACGCCACTTTGATGGGA
>Ga0351907_1022_pt5 | contig 34066 bp, 28 predicted proteins | sample BONcelHT113001E6_FD_206861 | JGI IMG/M metagenome (GOLD analysis project Ga0351907, IMG submission 206861) | Enriched cells from coal bed in the Powder River Basin, Montana, United States - BONCAT cells T11 rep1 HSBNCT.T11.300.1.E6 ... | reverse complement strand
TGGACTCCGTAAGAGCCGCCACCCAGGTAGATCTGGTTTAGATAAATATAAAGGATTTCCTCTTTGGAAAGTTTTTCTTCCATCCGTTTTGCTAAAATCGCTTCCTTGATTTTGCGGGAATATTTTTTCTCAGGTGTCAGCAGCATGGACCGTGCAACCTGTTGGGTTATCGTCGAGGCGCCCTCTTTTTTGCTCATGGACATCAGATTTTTCAGTGCAGCCCGGAATATTCCCAGGTAATCGAGCCCCTGGTGCTGGAAGAAATTAGAGTCTTCTGCCGAGACAAAGGCCTGGATGAGCTTTTTCGGGATTTTGTCCACCGGCACAACCGTGCGACGTTCCAGGTAATATTCTCCCACAAGGGTTCCGTCATCGGAGAAAACCTGAGTTACGATGGGTGGCTTGTAGTCGGCCAGGCGGTCGACCTTCGGAAGGGAAGTCAGGAGGTACAGGTAGTATCCACCTAAACCAACCATGCTGGTCAGGGCCAGGATGGCTAGTATAACCAGCAGGACAGGCAACACTCTTTTGCCGGATTTCCGACGCCTGCTTCTGGAAGATATTTCGTTTTCTGGGTTTGCCGCCATAGTAATCGAACTCCGTTTCATAATAGTGGACAGTTTCGCTAATTAGAGAAGAATAGACTATCTTGTCTCGTAATATCAAGGGATAACTGGTATGTTAGTTCCGCGGCAGTAATTCCATTCCGCCACTTTTCCCTTGCCATGGCAGTCTTGGCCGGTATAATACGGGGGACTTTAGACCCAGTGAGGATAGATGGATCGCCCCGCACTTGATTCCATACGCAATATCGGGATCATTTCCCACATTGATGCCGGCAAGACCACGGTATCAGAGCGTATTCTCTTCTATACCGGAGAGACCCATAAGATGGGAGAGGTGCATGACGGCCAGGCGGTCATGGACTGGATGCCCCAGGAGCAGGAACGGGGTATAACGATTACCGCGACGACCACGACGTGTCATTGGCGGGGATACTGGATCAACCTGATCGATACCCCGGGACACATCGATTTTACCATCGAAGTGGAACGGAGCATGCGAGTGCTGGATGGTGCGGTTGCCATCTTCAGTGCTGTCGAAGGGGTGGAACCTCAGAGCGAATCGGTATGGAGACAGGCAGACCGCTACGGAGTGCCGCGGATCTGTTTCATCAACAAGATGGATCGGGTCGGCGCCGACTACCGTGCGGTGCTGGAGCAGATGAAGACCAGACTTGGGGCACGGCCACTCCTGCTGCAGCTGCCGTATGGGAGCGAAAGCAGCTTTTCCGGTGTGGTTGATCTCCTGTCCGAAGAACTCCTTTTGTTTCACGAGGCGGATCAGGGCATGACGGTGGAGCGACTTCCCGTCCCTCAGGAAGTGCAGGAGGAATTCCGCACCGCCCGAGAGGCCGTTATTGAAGCCGCAGCTGATTTTGACGATACCATTCTCTCTGATTTTATCGACGGCATCTCCGTGGAACCGGTTCGCCTCCAACGGGCAATCCGCAAAGGTACCATCGCCTCCCGGCTTTCCCCCGTCTTGTTGGGGACAGCGCTCCGTAACAAGGGGGTGCAGCCGCTGCTGGATGCGGTGGGAGAGTATCTTCCCTCACCACTCGATATTCCGCCCGCGGTTGGAATCCATCCGGGAACCGACGTTGCGGAGGACGTTCGCTGCGATGCCGAGGCGCCATTCTGCGGACTGGCCTTCAAGGTCCTTTCCGATGAGGGGCGCAAACTCACCTTTCTGCGAATCTATTCGGGGCGACTGCGTGCCGGATCAGCGGTTTTCAACACGACGCGTACTAGTTTCGAAAAAGTGGCACAGCTCTTCCGAATGCATTCCCATAAACGGGAAAGGCTCGTAGAGGCTTCGGCCGGAGACATTGTGGCTGTGTCGGGATTCAAGGATGTTCTGACCGGAGATACCCTCTGCGACAGCACACAGCGACTTCTCCTGAAGGGGCTTTCCATCCCGGATTCCGTGGTATCTCTGGCAGTGGAACCGAAGGGTGTCGAAGACAAGGAGAAATTACCGCCGGCACTGGAAAAACTGCAATGGGAAGACCCGACGTTTCGGGTTCGGGAAGATGCTGAAACGGGGCAGACCATCCTGACCGGGATGGGTGAACTTCACCTCGAGGTCATTACCGATCGACTTTTGAGGGACTTCGGAGTGGAGGTAAAGACCGGTCGCCCACAGGTTGTCTACCGCGAGACTCCGAAACGAGTCGTCGAACATCGCGAAGTTTTCCGTCGCGAAATTGATGGCAAGATGCAGGGTGGCGAAGTGCTGCTGCGGCTTTCCCCGTTGCAACGGGGGGCGGGTTTACACGTTGTGGTGCCCTCGCCGGAAGAGTCGCCCCTTCCTCCCGAATTGCTCCGGCTGTTGGGCAGCTTGCTGGAACAGTCGTGTTCTGCCGGTGGCATTTTTGGCTACCCGCTGACGGATATGGAAGTGCGGATTATGGAAGCACCGCTCGAGCCCGGCTTCACCACCGATAGCGGTCTGCGTGCCGCCACGCAACGGGGTCTGATGATGGCCTTGCGGAGTTCCGGTTCGGCTCTCCTCGAGCCGATCATGTCCCTGGAGCTTACTGCCCCTGCCGAGTTCACCGGCAAGGTTCTCGGCTCGCTGCAGAAAAAGCGCGGCCGGGTTGAAGTGGTTACCTCCCGGGGTGAGGGCGAGATTGTCCGGGCGAATGTGCCACTGGCGGAAATGTTTGGCTACATGTCTGAAGTACGGAGCGCTACCAAAGGTCGCGGTAGTTTCACCATGGAGTTTTCCCATTTTGATCTGGCGCCGCCAGAGACAGTAAAACGCCTCGGGTTTCCTTTGTGACGGATGAGGTAAACCATGCTGTGGCAGAATGGCCCACGGTCGGCGCGCAGTGCAGGAAATTCGACATACTTCCCCTGTCTGGATAGAACGCCATTCACCATCGGGAGATGGAAATGCCGGAAAGAAAAAATACTAAGGGATCCTCACCGAAGTCTGATGATCGTGTGCTCAAGGGGAGCGGTACGGCTCTTGCTGAACTCTACAAGGCATTAAAGGCTCTTGCCTTCTACCCGGAAAGCCACCCGCTTCGTGAAGAAATACTCCAGCGGGCCTATCTGGCAATAAAGGGCCTGATGATCGAGAGTGGTCTGTCTCTGATAGTTCATCGTAGCGGGCTCTCTTTTACTGATCGAGAAGAAAGTATTGAAACTACCCGCATGACCGTGTCTCTGGCAAAAGAACTTTTCACGCGTGAGATCCAGCGCCTGGTTTTCCTTCCCGACCTTACCTTTTCCGACTTCACCTCCTTTCTTTCGCTGCTGGCCCAGGAACCGCAACGGATTATTTCCGAAGGTGGGGTGGCCAAGGTTCTCAATCATTTGGGCATCACGACGATTCTTGCGAACGAGATCAATATCTCAGCGGTTTTTACCAAGCGCACTTCCGGTGAAGCTGCCGAAACTTTCTTCGCAGAAGGGACTTTTTCCGGAGAAGATGAGAGGACCGGGGCAGAAACCGGGAGTGGAGACGTAACAACTGCTGATAATGCCGTGGGGGAAAGTTCCGGTACCTTTGAAGATGTTCCCCCAGAGCGGATTGACGATCTGACCGCGAATGAGTTGTTTTCGCTGATGGAGCAGGAAACAGCTGACAGCCGCTATGCCCAGCTTGCCGGTTTGCTGGCGAATAAAGGACATTCCTTGGCGGAAGCCGGAGATTTTGACGCGCTGTTCCCGGTACTCCTTGGTCTTTTGAACCAGAATGCCGATACGACACGGAGCGAAATGCAGCGAGATGTGTCTCTGCGGACTTTTCATGATCTGGCCAGTGGGCCAATGCTCGCGCACCTGCTGGACCACCTGGAGGATGAGAGTTTTACACAGAAGGAGATCGTCTATCTTATTCTGCATCATCTGGGGAAAGAGACCGTTGAAGCTGTTATTCCCCGACTTGTTGTCTCCGATTGCCAATTTGCCAGGAAGGCCCTCACGACGGCCCTTCTCCGGTCAGGTCCTGCCGCGGTTACCACACCACTGTTGACATTCCTGCAGGACAGCAGCTGGCAGGTTGTGCGTACTGCTGCGGCGGTTCTGGGAGAAATGCGGAGCAGGGATGCCGTAAAGGGCTTAGTACTGACTGCCTATCATGAGGATATCCGGGTCCGACTTGAGTCAATCCGTTCTCTGGCCGAAATCGGCGGACGAGAAGCGACTGCAGTTCTTCTCGATCTTCTCCGTGACCAGAACAGGACCATCAGGCGGCAGGTCATTCTCTGGCTGGGAGTCACCAGGAATGAAAGCGCCCTGCAACCTCTCCTGGATCTGGTTATGGAACGGGATTTCAGGGGTAAGATCGTTACCCTGAAAAAAGAGGCGCTGCTGGCAATTGGACGGATCGGCGATCTCCGGGCCCTAGTCAGGCTGTCTCGACTTGTGGAGAAAAGATACTATCTGGCACCTGGACGCTGGGAAGAGCTCAAGATTCTCGCTCTCGAAACAATCGGCCGCCTGGAGGGAAAAGATGCTCGGGATTTTCTCCAGAAAACCGCGTCAAGGAGTGGGCGAATCGGGCGGGCAGCTGCAACGGTGCTGGAAGGGATGGGGAAAGGGGTGAGGGACGATAATGCCTGAAATAACTCACCAGGATGCTCAACGGGCAGCGATGCTGCTGATGGCTTCGGTCAAATCGGTGGCTTTTTACCCCCAGGCCCATCCTGCAGTACGCCAGCCTCTGGAAGAACTTGCCGGTATCTTCAGTGAAATGTTTCGAGAACAGTCCGAGATTCACCTTGGTGTGGTCGAAGGGGTCTTTTTTCTGGAGGGCAACCTGTTTGTCGCGCCGAATTCTTCCGTTGCGGAACTTGCCGAGCGATTGATCGGTAAAAGTATCAATGCCCTGACCCTATTGCCGGGAGTTTCATCCGACGACCTGTTCCTGTTTGCTTCGCTCCTTGCCCGAAAGAACTTCCCTGCCGAACTTGTTTTCGAAGAGCTGTCAAAAAAAGGTGTCACAACCATCCGGCAAGGTATCGACGAGGTGCAGGATGGGAGCGCAACCGACGATGGAAAAGCTTCTCCTACCCGTACTTATTTCGATGCGTTGAATGCCGTCCGGGATACCATGAAGGATATCGAGCGCGGAAGGATTCCCTCCAGCAGCCGGATCAATGCGGTTGTTGACAACATGGTTTCTCTGGCGATCAATGATCACACCACCCTTCTCGGCCTGGCCATGATTAAAGATTACGACAATTACACCTTCAATCATTCCGTCAATGTAGGGATCCTGGCCGTTGCCCTAGCCGCCTATCTTGGGATGGACCGGGACGCACTCCATGATACGAACACCGCCGGTCTGCTCCATGATATCGGCAAGATAAAAATTGAAAAGTCTATCCTCAACAAACCGGGAAAGCTTTCCGGTGACGAATATGAGGAAATGAAAAAACATGCGGAAAAAGGGGCGGAAATTGTCGGGAAAATGGAGGACATCCATCCTCGGGTGACGGACGCCGTGCTCGGACATCACATCAGGTATAACCGCACCGGATATCCCGAGTGGGCGAGGAAGAAAGGTTTTGACCAGTTGGCCGACATTCTGGCGGTCGCGGATTGCTATGACGCGATCACAACCCTTCGCACCTATAACTCGCCGCTTCTGCCGAAGGCGGCTCTGGACATGATGCGGCGGATTTCCGGATCGTCACTGAGTAGTGATCTGGTGCAGAAATTCGAGGAGATGATGGGGGACTATCCGGTAGGTACCCTGGTGAGGCTGGACACCAACGAGATCGCGCTTGTGGTCAGACCTCATCCCCAGGAAAGTACCGAGGCGGCGGTAAAGATAATCATCGACGCGCAGGGGACGACCCTGGAGAAGCCCCGGCTGATGAGCCTTGGCCTGACGAACGGGAATCGCTATGCATCCATTGTCACCCTGGTTGATCCGCTGCTGAAGAATATTGAGGTGAGTAGGTACTTCCTCACGTGATACGCAGGGTGCCGAGTGCCAGTGCCGCGGCTTCCCGGGTGTGCTGATGGGGGGAACGGAGCAGTTCCATGATTTTCGATTCAAGGATTCCGTCACCGATATGTCCCAGGGTGCAGGCGGCTTCCGCATCGAGAAGGCCGTCTCCGGCTTCCAGAAAAGGCAGGATCGCGGCGACCAGAGCCGGATCCTTGAAGTTTTTCAGGGCGGCGATGGTCTTGGCCTGAATGGTTGGATTCGGGTCTTTCAGCCGTTCCATAAGAACGGGAAGCGCTTTGGCGTTTCCGAGGGTGCCAAGGACCTCAATCGCTACTGATTTTATGTCTTCCTCCGGTCGGGAAGCGCAGTAGAGAAGAGGGGGGATGACCTGCTCGCCGCCGATTCTGCCGAGGGCATACAAGGCTTTGAGTTTGGTCCCGATGTCACCCTTTTTCAGCGCTTCGAGGATTTCAGGGATACTGCCGATCGCTTCGAGGTGCTCCAGTGCTTCCGCAGCGGCGATGCGCACCTCTTCGCAGGGATCGGTCAGCAGGGCTGAAAGGGCTTCTCTTCGTTTTTGCGTTGAGCTGAATGATTTCATACTGGATAATGATACTAGCAAAATGAAAAATTACGCAACAACTTATTATTCAGAAGCTGGCAGCGAAATTTCGAATCCCGGGAAGGAGTGATGCATGAAGGAAAATTTAAAGGCGGCTCTCCTCTCCGCCTTTGTCCTGCCAGGGGTCGGGCAGCTCTATCGCGGCCGGACCGTAAAGGGCGGAATACTGGTGGCACTGGTAACAATTATACTGCTGATCTTTGTCTTTCTGGTTGCTCTGGCCGCTCAGGATGTTCTGCACGTGGTCCGGGTCAGCGGTACGATCGATGCTGGTTCCCTTGCTGAACGCCTGCAAGGTCGAATGCCGGCGGTTCTCTTGCTTGCGGGCATCCTTTTCTGTATCTGGCTGTACGGAATTGTGGATGCATTCCTTGCTGACGGTTCGGACGGAGAAACACAGAAGGGAGAATGATTGTTGCTGCTGTCAGTGAGCAAAGCAGGAAGGGTTCTTGGCCACTAATGATTTGACAAAGCGGCTTGATCTGTGGGATAAATTACAAGATTAGAGAAAAGGGCCCCTGCCATGGGGCCTTGTTTTTTACCTGCACGGTATGGAGATATTTCATGTTGTATGCAAAGATTGTGGCTACCGGTGGGCGAACCCCGGACAGGGTTGTGAAAAACGAGTTTTTCGAGTATCTTGTCGAGGATGCGGATACCTGGATCTTTTCCCGAACGGGAATTCGCGAGCGACGTTTTGCCGCCGCCGACGAAGCCACCTCCGACCTTGCCACTGCAGCGGCTTTACAGGCACTGGAAAGTGGAAAGATTGATCCCCTTGCTCTTGATTGCATTATCGTGGCAACCTCCACGCCGGATATGATCCTTCCTCCGACTGCCTGCATGGTACAGAAAAATATCGGTGCCGCCAACGCGCTTGCCTTTGACATGAATGCCGTTTGCAGCGGTTTCGTCTATGCCGTCGAGACGGCGGATAATTTCATCAAGTCGGGAAAATACCGCAGAGTTCTGGTGATAGGTGCCGACTGCTACTCGAAGATTCTCGATATGCAGGATAAAACCACCAGCCCTCTCTTCGGCGACGGCGCCGGTGCATTGATTCTGGAGGCTTCGACAGAGCCGCAGGGCATTCTGACAACCCACATCGAGAGCGACGGCAGTCGCTGGGAACTGATTCAGGTTCCCTCTTCCGGCACCCGCAAGCCGATCACACCGGAGTCGATTGCCCTCAGGGAAAATACCTTCAAGATGGCGGGCAGGAGCGTGTATACCTTTGCTACCGATGTTATTCCCAAGCTTATTGCCAGGGTGACTGAAAAAGCGGGAATCAGTCCTGCCGAGCTGGACTTTATCATTCCGCACCAGGCCAACAGCCGAATCATCGATGTGATCACGAAAAAAACCGGAATACCGGCGGAGAAGATCCTTCTCAATCTCGACCGTTACGGCAATACCGCCGCGGCTTCCGTCGGGCTTGCCCTTGATGAGAATCTTCGTAATGGTGTCATTAAAGAGGGCAATCTCGTGATGATCATGGGTTTCGGCGGTGGGCTGTCGTGGGGCGGGATGCTTCTTAAAATCTGAGTGTAGGTACGCGGTTTATTCGGCGCAGCAGGAGAGCTTGCTGATGTCCCGGGTGAATCCCTGGGCGCAAAGACGCAACCCTTCGGCCATGGACGGGTAAACGTGAGTGGTGCCGGCCAGGTCGCTGACGGTTACTCGGCAACGGATTGCCAGTGCCGCTTCGTTGATTATGTCGGCGCCACGATGGCACGAGAGGTGAACACCGAGCAACCTGCCGCTTCCCTCTTCCGCAACCATCTTGATTGCCCCGGCGGTATGGCCTGTTACCTGGGCCTTGGGTATCGCAGACACCGGCATGGTGTTGGTTGTCACCCGATAGCCCGCTTTCCGGGCGGATTCTTCGGTGTAACCGACGATTCCGATCTCCGGGTCGGTGAAAATGGCCATGGGAAGTGAGCAGTAGTCGATTCGGCAGGAGCAGTCGGGGTTAAGCATGTTGTCCACGGCAACGATACCTTCCCGGGCTCCGACTGTCGCAATCATCACCCCGCCGGTTACATCACCCGCTGCCCAGATACCGGGCGCAGTAGTTCGCATTTGGTTGTCCACCGTGACGAAACCCCTGTCATTCACCTCCACTCCCACTTTCTCCAGGCCTATTCCCCGCGAAGCAGGTGCCGTTCCAACGGCAACCATCAATTTCTCGGCCCGGAACGTTTTTCGCTGACCATCGTACTCTGCCCTCACGTCCACCAAGCTCCCGAACCTCGCTATTTCCAGGACTTTCCCCCCGAGGAAAAATTTTATCCCTTCCTTCTGCAGTGTTGTCTGAACTGCCAGGGCAGGCTCGTTTTCGACAAAGGAAAGGATGTGTTTGCCACGTTCGAGAATCCGGACCTTTGTTCCGAGACGGGTGAACATCTGGCCCATCTCAACGGCAATTACACCTCCGCCGATGATAATCAGCGACGTGGGCGCTTTTTTGAGTAGGAGTGCGCTGCGGCTGGTCAGGTAATCGACACTATCGAGGCCGGGGAGGTTAGGGATCAATGGAAAACCGCCGGTGGCAACCAGTATTCGGTCCGACCTGAGCACTTCATCGGCAACTTTCAGGGTTTGCGGCCCGATGAACTGCCCGGTACCCTTGATCAGGCGCAGATTCGGAACGGCCTGGAGCACATCGAGATACTTGGACTTTCGCAATCCGTTGACAACCTTGTTTTTATGGTTGGTGAGCCGCCCCCAGTCAATTCCGTTCACTGCGGTACCAACCCCCAGCGCTTCTCCGAGTCGAGCTTCCTGCCGGAACAGGGCCGAGTGGATCAGGGTCTTGCTCGGGATGCATCCCCAGTTGATGCAGGTACCGCCAGGGGTGCTTTTCTCGATCATTGTCACTCTGGCCCCCAGTGCCTGGGCGCGCAATGCCGCGGCAAAAGCAGTGGAACCGGATCCAAGTATTATAATGTCGCTGTCTTTTGCCATGCATGAACCTCGCTGAGCAACTTTACCACAAACCGGTCCCCGGGCAAAGACTCGAAATCCTGTGCTGCGGCACTGAAGTTGTCGCTAGGAGCCTGTCGGACTTAGGGTAAATCTGCTGCAAATCCGTCTGGACGGTCCATATTCCGCCGCTTTTTGGGTCAATAGAACAACTATTGCCCTGCAAAAGCGACAAAATCTGTCCTCGCCCAGCCTGATTTTCGCTTTGATTTCCTAAGTCAGACAGGCTCCTGTGGGATTAAATTTATGCAAATCATCGGAAATTGATATATAGTTTCAATCCGTGATGTGTACCGTATCTGTCCGACGGGTAGCAGAAAGAAAGATCTTTTCGACCAGATAGTGTTCGTGCCGATTTTGGATGGGCAAAAAAACAAGACTAAGGAGCTGCAAACAAATACCATGGGCATCTTGCATCTCATCTTCAGGCCATCTTTAACCGAACTTCAATAACCAAATCCTCAACGTAGCCCTGCTACGTCTGCGGTTTGGCTCAATCAGTTCGGTTAAAGATGGCCTGAAGATGAGATGCAAGATGCCCATGGTATTTGTTTGCAGCTCCTAAGGCAGGGGAACCATGGATTACCTGAAGGTATTGAAAAAGTCTCTCCTTTTCTCCGGACTGAATGAGGAAAATCTTGCGGAAGTGGCGGCTATTGCCACCACCCGTACCTTTGGCAAAGGAGAAATTCTCTTCAGCGAGGGCGAGGCGGCAGAAGGATTTTACCTGCTTGCTTCCGGCACGGTAAAGCTGTCGAAGATCTCCTCGGACGGCAAAGAAAAGGTGCTTCATTTCGCCTATGCATCGGAGACCTTCGCCGAAGCCGCTTTTTTCGGTGACGGCCGCTATCCTGCCGAAGGACGGGCTCTCGAGAAGGTCGAGGCCCTCTATTTCCCCCGGGCTGCTTTCATGGGCCTTTTAGAGCGAAACCCCCGTTTCTCTCTGAATCTGATTGTAACCTTGTCGCTCTCGGTGCGACGCTTCGCGCGTCAGATTGAGGAGCTCACCTTTGCAGAAGTTCCGAGTCGACTGGCGGGATACCTGATTGAACTCGCCGCAAAGAAATCAACCAGCTTCCAGGGCAAAACCTATCTTGATCTCGAAATCAAAAAAGGCGAACTTGCCTCGCATCTGAGCACAGTCAGCGAAACTCTTTCCCGTGCGCTCAAGAAACTGAAAGATGAGGGAGCAATCGATGTGAAAGGGAGCCGGGTCGTCATCCAGAATATGGAACGACTGAAGGAGATCGCCGAGAAATAGAAAGAAGTGCACCCTTTCTCCAGTAGTTTTTTCTGTGTGGGTTGTTGACGCTGAGTCATGATACCAGTTTTCTTCCCATCTGCCGGGCTTTTCGTCTGACCCGATCCGGAAGAGCTTGCTTCTCCTGGAGTGCTGCAAGTCCAATGGCAAGGACGCCGACCGTTCTTGCCCCCAGAAGTCCGGCTGTCTTTTTCAGAAGTCCGCTGCTGCCTGTCAGGAGGCGGATCATGAGGGCTGGCGCTGCGGAAGAAAGCACGATAACGGCACGCTTGTCCCGGAGGCTTGTTCTGTTCTGCGGGCTTGCCATGCCCCATGGCCAGAACGCATAACAGGCTAGTCTTTCAATGAATTTCTTCATGACTGCCGTGACCGTGCCGAAATTGACCGGAGAAGCCAGTATGATTGCGTCCGACCGTTCAAGTTTGTCAAGGATGGTGGCCATATCGTCGTTGAGGGGGCATGCGCCCCGCCGGCTACCCTCTTGCTGGGTACAGACACGACAATTGGTACAGAAATCGATATGACGGTCCCGCAGGTAGATTCTGCTTGTTTCGGCTCCGCATTCTTCGGCAGCGGCTAGAATTTCGTCGACTGCGGTATCGATGATTCTGCCTTTCCGGTAGCCTCCGATGATCGCTGTGACTTTCCGTGACATTAGTTTCCGCAGCTTTCCGCAGCTTCCGTTCCGGCCTTTGCCGCACGCAGCAGCAGTTGCAGGTGCTCTTTGCTCTTCTCGAGGGTCTCTGCTTTCACGGCATCCCGTGCATGACGGTATGCCGACTGAAACTCCACTTCCGCTTCATAACAGGCGCACTCTTCGGCACTGTTCTGGGCATCTTCGGCCGCCAGTCGGGATCTTTCTGCATAGTCCCGGATGGTAGGCCAGGACGAGTCACGCGCGGCCCGCAAGGCGTATCGGTAGCAATCAAAGCCATTGGTTACCGCATCGGAGCAGCCGCCCAGTACCGGTGCCGGCAGGATGAGTGGGAGCAGTGTCATGATGCTGAGCAGGTATTTCATGGTATTCCTCCGGATTGGTCTCTGGGTAAAAATTGACGGTCCTTATCTGTTTCTAGCAGACAAATGCAGTAGAATCAAATATTCTGTTCCGGTGCGGTGCAAATGCCATCCTGTTATGTGGGCAAAGGTAAGGAAACTATGCTTTTTCGTCTCTTTCTGATCTTCTCCGTTGTACCGATTATAGAAATCTGGCTCCTGATAAAGGTGGGCAGGGTAATCGGCGCCCTGCCGACGGTTTGTCTGCTGCTGGTCATTTCCCTTGTGGGGGCTTGGCTGGCCAAGTCCCAGGGGCTCAGGACGGTCGCGGCGATCCGTGACGAACTCGCCGCGGGGCGGCTTCCGGCTGCCGGGCTGTTGGACGGCGCGATGATACTTGCCGGTGGTATCCTGCTACTCACTCCCGGATTTTTTACCGATTTCCTTGGGCTCTTTTTTCTCTTTCCGCTGAGCAGAACCTTGCTAAAAAAATGGCTAGGCAGAGTTCTGGAACGCGGGCTTTCGAAAGGAACGATCATCGTTCACCGCCGGTAATGATCGGACCAGGATGACAGCGAAAGTTGCTGAACCTGAATACGGCATGTATCAGCATCACCGCCCTAAGGACCCGTAAGGAGTGTTTCTCCCGTGAAGCGTGAAGACAAAATACGCCTCAGCATCGCCCGCGAAGCCGCCCGTATCATGTATGAGGAGGGTGTCAGGGAATACCGTGATGCCAAGCGCAAGGCTGCCAAAGCCTTCGGCCCGGAAAAGACCCTCTCGCTCGGTTCGCATCTACCGTCCAACGCCGAAATCCATGAAGAACTTTCCCGTTTTATCCGGATGAACGAAGGGGATGTGCATCCGGAGCGACTTCTCCGGCTGCGGCTCATGGCCCTTTCCTGGCTTGAACTGTTCTCGCCATTCCGTCCCTATCTGGTTGGGTCGGTCCTGACCGGGACGGTCACGGAACAAAGCGATATCGACCTGCACCTGTTTGCCGATTCCTCCGAGGAGGTGGAGCTTTTTCTGGAAGAGCGGGAGATCCCCTATGAACCGGAGACGGTTAGCATCCGCTACGGCAACGAGTTTCGGGAATATTATCACTTGTACCTGGACGATGACGGTATCGTTATCGACTGCACCGTCTATGAACCTTCCGAACGACACCATCGCCAGAAAAGTAGCATCACCGGCCGTCCCATGGAGCGGGCCGACGCGAAACGGTTGCGGGAACTGATTGCCGCTGAGACCCCGGAGACCGAATGATGGCGAAGGGTCGAGAATCAGCATCGGACAAAGACCTGCCAGGTTTTCAAAACCTGGCAGGTCTGGCCAAACCAGACACTACTGTAACTTTACGAAATGCACCCAAGGAGCCTGTCGGACGTAGGGTAAATCTGCTGCAAATCCGTCTGGACGGTCCATATTCCGCCGCTTTATTGGTCAATAGAACAACTATTGCCCTGCAAAATCGACAAAATCTGTTCTCGCCCAGCCTAATTTTCGCTTTGATTTCCTAAGTCCGACAGGCTCCTAAATGAGAAACGTGCTGCTGGAAATATTCGACACTCTCCTTGCCGCCTATGGTCCCCGTTTCTGGTGGCCGGCCGATTCGCCCTTCGAGGTCTGCGTAGGAGCCATCCTGACCCAGAACACCAACTGGGGCAACGTGGAAAAGGCCATCGCCAATCTGAAACGAGAGGGTCTTCTGTCGCCGGAGGGGTTGCGGGATATCCCCACCGCGCAACTGGCGGAATGTATTCGGCCTGCCGGCTATTTCAATGTGAAGAGCGCTCGACTGAAGGATTTCATCGCCTGGCTGTTTTCGGAACAGAGGGTAGGTCTGGCGGATATGTTTGCAGGCGACTGGCAGGAGTTGCGGGTGGACCTGCTCCAGGTGCGGGGGATCGGTCCCGAGACGTGCGATTCCATTCTCCTGTACGCCGGGCATAAACCTTCCTTTGTTGTGGATGCCTACACAAAACGCCTCTTTTCCCGCCTTGGCCTCATCTCCCCCAAGGCTTCCTATGACGAGGTGCGCGACCTGTTCATGGAAAGCCTCCCGGCCGATGTCGAGCTTTTCAACGAGTACCACGCCCTCATCGTGGAGCACTGCAAGGAGCGCTGTCGTACCAGGCCATTGTGCGGGGAATGCGTCCTCCGGTTCCGGTGTGAATACTACCGGAAGGGTTCATCCGTTACCCCCTGATCTCTAGGAGTCTGTCGGACTTAGGGTAAATCTGCTGCAAATCCGTCTAGACGGTCCATATTTCGCTGCTTTTTGGGGCAATAGAACAACTATTGCCCTGCAAAATCAACAAAATCTGTCCTCGCCCAGCCGAATTTTCGCTTCGATTTCCTAAGTCCGACAGACTCCTACGGCACTCCCTTGGCGGGAGCCACGCCGTTCCAGTTCGTAATCAATCGCATTCAGTACTTCGAACTTCTGCAGTGACCAGAGGGGCGCGATTAGATGGTCCCTGCCTCCGTCTCCGGTGAGTCGCTGGATGGATATTCCCGGCCGGAGCCTCTCCAGAAAGTCGCAGACCAACCCCACATAGTCATCCCGATCAAGCATCCGCACGTCACCACGGGCGTACATTTCCGCTAGGAGAGTGTCCTTCATGACATGGAGGAGGTGGATCTTGACTCCGTCGACTCCCAGGTCGTTCAACACCGTTGCCGTGTCCAGCATCTCGTCCCGCGACTCTCCCGGCAGTCCGAGGATAACGTGGGCGCTGACCCGGATACCTGCCCTTGTGCATGATCGGACCGCTTCCTCAAAGGCGGAAAAATCATGCCCCCTGCCGAGAAAATTCAAGGTCCGGTTCCATGGCGACTGGAGACCCAGTTCCAGCCAGAAATAGGTTTTTCGGGCGTAATCTCCCAACAGGGCGACCGTCTCCGGCGGCAGGCAGTCCGGGCGGGTGCCGACAATGAGGCCCACCACATCGTCAACTGCCAGCGCCTCGTCATAGAGACGTTGAAGTGTTTCCGCCGGCGCGTAGGTGTTGGAGTACGCCTGGAAATAAGCCAGAAAGCGCTTGGCCTTGTACTTGCGGGTCATGACCTCTTTGCCCGCTTCGATCTGCGCGGCCACCGAGTCCCCGGCTTGAATGCCGTGGGCGCCCGATCCTTTACCGCCGCAAAAGATGCAGCCGCCGGTTCCCAGGGTCCCGTCCCGGTTGGGACAGGAAAATCCTGCGTCAACGGAGATTCGGTGTACCCGGCAGCCAAAGACCCTTTTCAATTCATCAGAGAATGCGTTGTAGCGTTTTGGCACTATGAATCCCTCTAGAAAATCGGATGAAATTATACGATGTGGAACTGCATTCCACGTTCGTCTAATTTACGTAGTACTTGGTGATCAGTAGTGTATCCCACTCGAGGCTTTGAGCGCAAGAATCGGTACAGAAAAAAGAAAGAAGAATATGTTAATTGATAAGTAAAAATAAATCTGGTAGAAAGGGCCGATGGTCGGTTAACGGCAGGCTGATGGAAGTCAAGGGAGGACTGCTGGCGAACAAGCCGCGCTGAAACATTTCGAAAGAAGAAGCATGGATGGCAGTTATATTCTGACAAGGTAACCGGAGCAACTGCATGGATAGGCTGGAAGAGACTGAAACAGAGGTAAATGACGAAAGTGTGCTTGAGATCGCCTTCGAGGTAACTCCGGAAAATTGCCTGGCCGCGGACAGGCATGCGCGGAGGCGGTTGCTGAAAAAGGCGATACCGTCATGGGCCACTACCTTGTACACCTCCGCGGTCTTTTCTACCTCCCTGTTGGCGGCCATGTTCATCTCCGGCGTGGCCGGCCGGATTCAGGGGGTCGAGTCCCGGCTGCTGAAGGTCGCTCTGCTGCTCTACTTGAGCGTCTTTCTGGTCATGCTCCTGTGGCGGAAAATCCTGCTCTCGCGCATTGACCGACTGGCGGTCGCCAGGAACGGTCTTCGTTGCGGCCCTGTCCGGATGAGCCTTGGAAACAGTCAATTCCGTCGGATCACCGGGAAGGGAGAGTCGCTGACGGATCTTGCCGCCGTCAGTGAGGTGGCCATTCTTCCGGAAATCATCGTTATTTATCTGGATGCCGTCGTGTACTTTTGTGTGCCGAGACGTGCCTTCCCTGTCGCTGAGGTGGAGGAGGAGTTTGTGGCTTGCCTGCGGGGGATAAAACACTCCCACGGTTTGACTTTATCGGAGCGATCAGCCACGAACAACATACAGGAAGATGCCCCGACGCTTGGGGACAGGGTCCCGGCCGAAACCGCCGAACATCCTCTGCCGGGTGGGGCCGCTCAGGTAATCCGGCATCCCGTTTTGGTCCTGGCCGACGGCATAGTGTTCAATATCCGTAATGGCCTCCGACTCGCGTTCTTCCTGAGAAGTAAACCTGAACTGCTCACTTCATCGGCGGCGGCATACGTCGCCATCACGCTCTTCGAGCTCTTTTTTGAACTCCTTCAATCCTTGGCTTTGTCTGGTTTTGCGGGACATGTCAACGTCTATTCCTTTGGTGGCGCCGTCTTCCATATCCCGCTCTTCCTTCTTTCCGGCTTTTTGATCGCTCGCGTGGCACGGCGGGATGACCTCATCCTCTCGCTTCCGGTAATATTTACGGCCATTTGGATACCACTGGGGTTTCTGGCTTCCATCTTTTATGGGGCTTTGGGAAATGGCTGGTTCGGAAAAGAACTACCGCTTGAATCAGTAAGCGTTGGCAGTGCCTTTTTCTGCTGGTGGATTCTTGCCGTAATTATTGCCACTCTGCGAATGATAGCAGTTTGGGGACGACGAAAATTGGCAGTTTTCCTGGTCTTTCTCTTCATTCTCTTCATCCCCCTGCGGTATGTCCCGCGTGGTGAATTGTGGGAGAAGCCGTATGATGATACGGAGACATCGGATCGTTTCCGGATCGAAAAAGAGGATGCCTTCTATGCTCAGCCCGTTCTGCTGGAGCAGGCCCTTGCTCGGCTCAAGCAGGGGACAAAGGGTGTTGAAGATCTTTATTTCATCGGCTTTGCCGGTTATGGGAGCCAGGATGTGTTCATGAAGGAAACGGAGGTGATAGAGCGCCTGTTCCGGAAGCGTTTCGACACCACCGGCCGTTCGCTGGTCATGGTCAATAACCCTGCCACCGTACTTAAATATCCGGTAGCCTCTGCCACGGCCCTGGAGCGTGCCTTGCGGAGGGTCGGCGAGGTCATGGATCGGGACGAGGACATTCTTTTTCTTTACCTCACCTCCCATGGTTCCAAGGACCATCTGCTTTCGGCCGATTCCTGGCCACTGGAACTGCGGGATATCGATCCGGCCATGCTTAAGCGGATGCTGGATAAGGCCGGAATTCGTTGGCGGGTTATAACAATCTCCGCCTGCTACTCCGGGGGGTTCATCGAGCCGCTCAAGGACGAGCGGACTCTTGTTATTACCGCCTCGGACGCCACGAGTAATTCGTTTGGCTGCAGCAGCGAATCCGATTTTACCTGGTTCTCGAAAGCGTTTTTCGACGAAGAACTGCGCCGTAGCCATTCCTTTACTACGGCGTTTCGACGGGCCGAAATCTCTATCCAACAGCGGGAGAAGCGGGAGAATGTGGAGCCGTCACATCCCCGAATCTCTCTGGGAAGCGCCATCCAGCCCCGCCTCTTGCGCCTGGAAAAACGGCTGGACCGGTTGGTGCGGTGATCAGTGAACGGGGGGCTTCCCCGGAATTTCAGGAGGTTGCATGGCGGAGGATCTCATCCATGCCTTTCAGAAAGACCTCGATCTCATGTTCCGTGGTGAACCAGCCGGGGCTTACCCGGATGGTGCCGGTGGGATAGGTGCCGATGGTGCGATGGGCTCCGGGGGCGCAATGAAGGCCGGTTCTCACTTCGATACCAAATTCATGGTCCAGGGTAAATCCGACCATCGCGGGGTCTTTTCCTTCCACGGTGAAGGATACTATTCCGCCCCGCTCCTTTTCGGACGCAGGTCCATAGAGGGTAATGCCCTTAATTTCCGCAAGTCCTGCCAGAAGTTGGCGGACGAGGGACAGTTCCTTTTTTCGGATAGTCTCGATCCCGGTGCCGAGGATGAATTCAACCCCTGCCTGGAGACCTGCGATGCCGGGGGTGTTCAGGGTGCCGCTTTCGAAGCGGGCCGGCATTTCTTCCGGTTGCTCTTCCCCGCTTGAATGGCCGCCGGTTCCTCCCACTACCAGGGGGGGCAGTTCAAGGCCTTCCGCAATGTAGAGACAGCCGGTGCCTTGCGGACCCAGCAGCCCTTTGTGACCGGGCGCCGCAAGGAGTGCGATTCCCATGGACTCGACGTTGATCGGGATGATGCCGGCACTCTGGGCAGCGTCAACCAGCAGAGGAACCCCTGCCTGGTTCGCCAGGTGTCCGACTTCGGCGATTGGCTGAATCGTGCCGGTGACGTTCGAGCAGTGGGTAATGACGATAAGGCGGGTGTCTGCCCGGAGTGCGCTTGCCAGATCACGAGGATTGAGGAAACCGCTCCGGTCGCAGGGTATCCGGGTGATTGACGCCCCCCGCTTCTCGGCCATCCGGAGTGGTCTGGAAACAGAATTGTGTTCCATGGTGGTGGTGACCGCATGGTCGCCGGGCCGCAGCATTCCGGCGATTGCCAGGTTCAACGCCTCGGTTGCGCTGCTGGTGAACGCCAGGCGGGCAGAATCTTTAATCCCGAACAATGCTGCCAGGCTTTCCCGTGCCCCGAAAACGATGCGGGTTGCATCCAGGCCCCGGCGGTATCCACCGCGCCCGGGGCTGGTGCCGATTTCCCGGAGGGCATGGTCCACTGCCCGGTACACCGATTCCGGTTTGGGATGGGAGGTGGCTGCGTTGTCAAGGTAGATCGGCATTGGTGCTCCTAAAAACGGCTGCGCAGGGCGAGGTGGAATACAACATCAGGGGCGGTATCTACCAGCACGTCTTCCGAGACGCCCAGGTCGAGGAAGGTGTTCTCGCTGAAGCCGATTGTTCCTCCCGAGACCAGCTGAACGGAGCCGCTGTTAACCTGCTTCAGGTTGCTGCCGGTGTAGAAGGAGGTGTGGGCATCGGCCTGGACCTTCAGTGCAAGCCATTGCAGCGGGCTCCAGCCAAGACCGAGGGAGCCAAATGCCGCAAGGTTGCGCTGCTGGTCTTTCAGCACGTCGCCGTCGGTCAAGGCCATGCCGCCGGCCGCACCATACAATGTCAGGTGACCGAGGGGCAGCCGGTAGTCGTCACTGGCGGTCAGCCAGAGGGCGAAATCGGTGCTGCCGCTGCCAAAGAGGCGATTGCTGTTGCCGGTGGGAAGTTTGATGCTGGCGTGCAGAGCAACTGCCCGGGGTGCTTCGGTCCCTTCCTGATAGAGCTGCCATGCTCCCGAGAGACGGATATCGCCAATCCCTGAAGAACCATCCTGTACCAGAACTTTTGTGGCCCCGTTTCGGGAATACTGGTAGTGGAGTCGGTTTCGGGGGAACGCTTTGCGCATTCCCTGGGGGAGGCCGAAGGTATCGTGAAAACCCTCGATGAAACCGTCGAGAAATCCGCCACTATCCGCCAGATAGGGGATGTCGATGCCGATCTGGAAGCCCGGCGCGATGCCGTAGCGGACCGCGAGATTGAAGCGGTAGGTTTCTCCGTCGAGCATGATTGCTTCCGTCGCTGAAAAGTCCGGAGCAAAGTTGTTCGTTACGTCGCTGGTGAGGGTTCCCTCGAAACGTCCGGTCGGGACCACGCTGGCGCTGCCGATGGCAGGCAGTCCGAGAATCCGGATCAACGGGCTCTGGTTGCTGCTCTGGAACGGGATGATATCCAGGGCAATTCCGGAGGCAGGAGTGCCCGGAATTATGACAGACAGTACCAGCAGGAGTAAAGCAATGAAAAATATCGGTCGTCTGACGGTTGAGCAGTGAGATTTCAGGTTCTGGTCATTCGTGCAGGTGCGATCACTATTCATGGGATGCAGTTCTCCTTTGCGCGGTTCGGTACCGGCATGAGAAAGGATGTTAAGATTCCATAAAGCAAATGCCGGATAATTGCAAGGTGATAGTTTGCCAGTACACTGTTGATACATTCTTTCATATATTCGGCGGTTTTCCAGCGGTCAGGAAACTTTCCGGGGCCGGAAGTACGAAATCCCACGAAAGGGGTCGGGATGACTTTTCTCTATCTACTCTTCTTTCTGTTCCTTTCCACTGCGAGCGCTGCCGACGCCGGCACTTCTTACTCGCTTCTCTGGGGCGGTTTTTCAACCTCGCTCGTCAACCGTTCGCCGGAGCAGTGCAGCAATGCCGGTCGTGCCGCTTTGGATCTCAATGGTAGTATTATTCCCCCGGGAGCGGTTTTCAGTTTCAACGACACGGTGGGTGCGCGAGATACCATGAAAGGGTATCGCCCGGCACCTATCATCAATGACCGGGGAGGGCTGGACGACATCCCGGGAGGCGGCATCTGCCAACTGGCCACCACCATCTACAATGCGGCGCTCGAGGCGGGCCTGGAGATTGTTGAACGCCATCCCCATTCGAGGAGTGTGGGCTATGTGCCTCCGGGACGGGATGCTACCATTGTTACCTGGCGCAAGGATCTGAAGCTGCGCAATCCCCATTCTTTCCCCCTGCTGCTGAGAGTGGCGGTGGCAGGAAACCGGCTGACGGCCGGCTTCTGGTCGCTGGTGGACAAGTCATTCCAGGTGAGAATTCTCACGGACATGAGTGTTGTTGATCCGGAGGCGGTCAGTTCCCGAACTGTCGGTCAACCCGGGGAATTCAGCCAGTCGGGAGGTCAGGGCTTCTCTGTTGTCACCCGGCGTCGGGTGATCAGGGACGGGGCAGCCACAGAGGAGGTGCTGTCAAGGGATTTCTATCCTCCTCCCAGCAGGATAGTGGGGAAGACGGAGCCGTGAAGACCTTCAGCTGTATGCTTCTTTTTATCGTGTTCTTTACCGGTGCCGGTGCTTCTGATGTCGTTGCCGAGGGCATCCTCTCAGGAGGTGGCGGCCCGGAAATCTCCCTGCAGACCCTTCGCTCCAGCCGGGAAAAACAGCAGGTCCTTGCACGGTATGCCAAAGGGATTTTTCTTTACCGGCTTGGCCTCGGCCCTGCCGTGTCGCCTCCTTCCTGGTCGGCAAATATCCAGCGGGCCTGCTTCGTCACGTTTTTCTCCGGCAAGAGGGTGATTGCCTGTTCCGGAGGTTTCCGCCCCCGCACCGTCGATCTCGGCAGGGAGATCGACGCAAACGTTCGGCAGGCACTCCACATGGATCCACGGGCCGGGCGCATTAACCGGGGTACTGCCATGGCGGCCCAGGTACTGATCACCTTTCCGGGTGAACTCCGTCCGGTTGTCTCCCCCGAGATGATTGATCCCGTCCGGGAGGGGTTGTTCGTGGAGAACGATCGCAGCGGCGTTGCCATCGTGCCCGGTGAGGCGAAGACCGCCGCCTGGGCGTATCGTGAAGCGCTGCGAAGGCTCGGGGAGCACGACCCGGCCCGGGTGCGACTGTATGTCTTTGATTCCTGGGTGATTTCGGGGAAAGAATAAATGATCTTATTCAAACGAAAATACCAAAGGAAACGTTTCGGGTATTTGTAGTTCTCAACTTTGATGAACTCGCAAAAAGTTGTCATACCCGCGAAAGCGGGTATCCGGTGAAGTTGTAACTCACTGTAATTCCTGGATTCCCGTTTTGCTCCTTCGCTAGGGCTACTGCGCACAAGCCACGGGAATGACGGTAAATCGTACATTTCAACTTTTTGCGAAAGCATCAACTTTGAACCTTGAACCTTGAACTTTGAACCTTGAACCTTGCACTATGTACGTTTTATCAAGGAGGGTCAGCCGTGAAAAAGCTTTTCATCAGTTTCCTTGTCCTGGCAGTAGCAGGTGTCGTTCTCTTCCCGGAGTCGGGCCTGGCTGCAGTTGTCAGGGGCTCGATCGAGGGGACTGTTCTGTCTTCCGAAACCAATCAGCCCCTGGCAGGGGCATCCCTCGAATTTCAGCGCAGCCATCCCCGGAAGCCGCCGGTTTCGCTCCGCACGACCAGCGATGAAGGGGGAAGGTTCACCGCTCTCCTGCCCGCGGGAACCTACCAGTATCTGATTCGTAAGACCGGTTTCGGACTTCTGGAGGGAACGGCAGTCGTCACTGCTGCGAAAAAGATTGATCTTCCCCTTCCCCTCAAGCGGGAGGCACAGGTTTCCGGACGGGTCATAGATGCCAGTGGCAAGCCTCTTGCCGGAATTGCGGTTTCTTTTGGTAAATATGCACATGGGCGTACCGATTCCGTTGGTCGCTTCATTGTCCCTGCGCTGAATGAAGGCTGGTATGAGTTGCGACTGGATCATCCCTCGTGGGTTCCGGAACGGCAGGTGTCATTTTCCCTGGCAGCGGGAGAACGGAAGGAGGCAGGTGATGTCGTCGTCCGGAAGGCAGGTTCTCTGGTCGTGCGACTGGTGGCAGGGACCCGCCCGGTGGCAGGCGCCGAGGTGTCACTCTCCGGGAATCTTGCCTACCGTTACGGAAAAACCGACAAGCGGGGGATGGTCAGCTTCACAAAGCTCCCTCCCGGAGCCTACTCTCTCGAGTCATTTGATGAACGGCTTACCCAATCAAACATGGCTGTCGATGTGCCGGAAGGGAAAAGCAGTTCTGTCCGGTTGCGGGCAGTTCTTCGCCCGCCGTCTCTCTCCCTTGACGATCCGGGGCGGGTAATCCTTCCCGGCAGTGTGATTCCGGTTTCCCTGCGGGGACTCTGGGTTCAGCGGGCAAAGATCTCGGTCTATGCCGTTAACGGGGCGCGTCTCCTTGACGGCACCGTGGATCCGGGCAATCCTGCCACTATTCCGATTGCTGCGCGAAAACTTCTCCAGGAACAGACCGTAACCCTTGCACCGCGGAAGTTCACCTTCTATCGCCGTGCCTCTGTTCAGCTGAAGCCCCTGCCGCCCGGTTTTTACCTGGTGGAAGCCGAGGGAAACGGCACCGTTGCCCGTTCCTCGTTTCTGGTTACCCGGCTTGGTCTCGTGGCCAAGGCATCGCCGGCCGGGACCCTTCTTTTTGCTGCCGACCTGGTGGACGGTCGTGCTCTTGCAGACGTAGAGATACTCGAAGCGGCAGTTTCACCGGGAGCAGCGACGCTTCCGCTGCTGCTTGGCAAAACCGGCCTTGACGGTCTCCTCACCAGCCCAAACAGGGCGGGGAATGTCAGGTTCATTGGCCGCAAGGATGACAGCCTGGCCATTTTTCATGTCACTGCAATGCAAACCGGGGAACAGGGATTGAAAGGCTACCTCTATACCGAGCGTCCTGCCTATCGGCCGGGTCAAACAGTGTACTTCAAGGGGGTGCTCCGCAAGAAAGTCGGCGAGGGGTATGCCCTGCCCGGAACTGGAAAGGTGCTGGTTACGGTTACTGACAGTGGCGACCAGACTCTGATGGAGAAGGAATATCCGGTTTCGTCGACCGGTTCCTTCAACGGTGAGCTCGTTCTGCCGGGGCAGCCGCCGCTCGGCGATTATTTCGTGCGGGCCGAGGTGGGCACTCAAACCTTCCAGACTTCCTTCAAGGTGCTCGAATATCGTAAGCCCGAGTTCGAGGTTACTGCCGCGACCGCGAAGAAATTCTACGTAGGAGGCGATCCGGTAGCGGTTTCACTGAAAGCCCGCTACTATTTTGGCGCGCCGGTGGTGGATGGAAAGGTCAAATACCGGATCTATTCCCGACCCTACTACCGTTTCGCTGGTGACAGCGATGAAGATAGAGGCGATGATGGCGAAAACCTGTTTGGCGGTTATGCTGATTTTCTCGGTGAAGGGGAGACAGTAACCGGCTCCGACGGCATGACCCAGGTCACGATCGAAACCCGGCCGCTCGATTCGCCCAGCACCTATACGGTTGAATTCGATGTGGCCGACCTCGCCGGGAGAGAGGTGTCCGCAACGGCTTCCTTTACCGTTACCCCCTCCCTCATTGACCTCTCGGTTCGCCCTCTCTCCTACCTCTGCTCGCCGGGGAAAACGACTGAAATTGAAGTTTCAACCGCAACCTGGGAGGGGAAAGCCGTTTCCGCCCGAGTTCTCGTAACCTTTGAGGAGCAGGTGTACGACCGGAATGCCCGCACCTATATCTACCGCAAGCTCGCTGAGCGGGAGGTTGTTACCGATGCAAGCGGCCGGGTGGTATTCGGTCAGACCTTTCCCCGTCCCGGCTACTGGCGCGTATCTGCAGTAACGACCGATCAGCGGGGCCTGAAAGCCACGGGTGATGGTTGGGTCTGGGTCTGGCGGGAAGGGTACGCCTGGGATACCTCCTACCGCGAGCTGGGGGTGGAATTTGACAAAAAGAGCTATCTGCCCGGGGAAACAGCACGGCTTATCGTGAAGAGCCCGGTTTTCGGAGCCTCCCTCCTTTTGACGGTCGAGGGGCGGGAGATCTACTCTCGCCGCGTTATCCAGCCGGCCGGATCCGTTGAGGTGGTTGAAATTCCGGTCAGCGAAGAGATGGCGCCGTACGTCTTCGTGTCTGCCGTGGTGATCGAAAAGGGACGTTTCCATACCCGGACCAGAACCCTGCGGGTCGATTCCAGGCCGGACCTGTTGGAGCTTACGGTCACGACGGACAAGGACATCTATGAGCCGGGAGATAAGGTGCGGCTTGCGGTCTCGGCACGGGGCCAGGATGCCCTGCCGAAAGCAACGGAGCTTTCCCTGGCGGTGGTGGATGAGGCACTCTTTGCCATTGCGCCGGAAACCCAGCCGGACATCTACCGCTTTTTCCGGGGAACCCGCGAGCACCAGGTCCTGACCCTCAACTCTTTCCCGCGTGTCTATCTGGGCGGCGCCGCCAAAGCCGGGATGGCGGCTCTGGCTGATGACCAGCTGTCGGGGATCAAGGTCCGCAAGGTTTTCAAGGATACCGCCTTCTGGCTCCCGGTCCTCACAACCGGGGCAGACGGCAAAGCGGAGGCTGAATTCGAACTGCCCGACAACCTGACCACCTGGCGGGCTACGGCGGTCGGCTTCAACGACCGGAGCGAGTTCGGGACCGGACGCGACAGCTTTATTGCCCGGCTGGACGTCATGGCCCGGCTGCAGCCGCCCCGGTTCCTTACGGTGGGCGACCAGATGAAAATTCCCGGGGTCATAACCAACATGACCGACAGTGAGCGGGCTGTCAGCGGCATCTTCGAGGCCAACGGCCTTTTGCTGTCCGGAGAAAGCCGCTTTACCGGGACCGTAAACCCCGGGGGTACTTTGCGTCGGGATATGACCGTCAAGGCGGAGAAGTCGGGTGACGCGCTTCTCCGGCTGCGGGCGCTGGCGGGCGACCGTGGCGATGCCATCGAGCTGACGATCCCGGTATTCATGCGGGGCATGAAACGGGTATCCCAGGGGAATATCGTTCTTCGCGGCACGGAAGGGGAGACAGTGGTCACCCTGCCCGGTGAAGCCATGGGCGAGGGGGCGGTCCTTGACCTGTCGCTGGCCCCGACCCTCACCGCCAGTCTCAACGAAAGCCTGAAGGAGCTGATCGACTTCCCTTACGGCTGCGTGGAGCAGACCATGTCGCGCTTTCTGCCTGCCGTTCAGGTGAAAAAACTCCTCGGATCGACCAGGTTTTCCCTGGCAGCGGAGGTTGCGGACAAGCTCGAACGTGTCCTCGACGAGGGGCTGCGCCGGCTCTATGATTTTCAGCACGAAGACGGTGGCTGGGGGTGGTGGAAGGAGGGTGCCACAGATCCCTACCTGACTGCCCATGTCATGTACGGCCTCTCCCTGGCACGCCAAGCAGGTGTTCCGGTACGCAGCGACGCCTTTGACCGGGGTGTGCAGTCCCTGTCTGTCCAGCTGGAGAAGGGGCCTCTCGAGGCGCTTCCTTCCTTGTATCGGGCCTATACCCTGGCCGCTCGGAGCGACAGTGTTGTGGAAAAGCGGATCGAATCGGGCTGGCGTCAGCTGCAGCCGTCTCAGCGGGTGCAGTATCTGGGGGCGCTGCTGAACAGTTCCCAAAAAGACCGGGCCGCTCTTTTCCTCGATGAACTGAAAAAGAAAGTGAAGCGAGAGGGTTCCGCAGCCTGGCTGCAGGACGATGATGCGAACTCCTGGTGGTATTCGTGGCGCTGGTCAGGTTCTGCAGTGGAAACCACGGCCATGCTCCTGGAAAGCCAGCTGGCACTCGACCCCCGCGATCCCCTTGTTTCGTCACTTGCCGAGTTCCTGGTGCGGAAACGGTCCGGTCGCTGGTGGAACACTACCCGGGGAACGGCTGCGGTAGTGACGGCCCTGGCGGACTATGCGGCCGCCACCGGCGAGCTTGATGCCTCCTATACCGCGCGCCTTTTTCTGAATGGCCGGCAACTGGATCGCTATGTGGTGGAAAAGGGAAAGTTTATCGGAGGGAAACTGTCGATTTCCATTCCCATGAGGGAGCTGCAACAGGGTGAGAACAGGGTGCGGCTGGAACGGGACGGGAGCGAAGGAGCCCTTTACCTTTCCGCGCGACTGGGGTACTTCGTCCCTCCCGAGACGGCTGACCGTACCTCGGGGCTTGCCATCGAGCGCAGGATGTACCGTCTCACGCCGCGCCGGAATGGCAGTGAGTGGAGCATGGAGTATGTTCCGCTCCAGCCAGGCGAGAAGCTTTCCCCGGGCGATGATGTGGAGGTGCGCCTGACAGTGGATAACAAGGAGGACATGAATTTCGTCATTATCGAGGACCGGCTTCCGGCCGGATTCGAGGTTCGCGAAACCCGCAATGACCCTCGGTTTGTCTCGTTCTCCAGCTATTGGGACTGGTACGCCCACCAGGAACGGCATGACGAGAGGATGGCTTTTTTCCTCGACGTACTTCCCGCCGGACGCCATGAATTCCGCTATGTGATGTACCCGGAGTTGGCAGGTGACGTGCTTGCCCTTCCGGCCTCGGTCTGGCCGATGTATGTACCATCCCTGCGCGCCGAAAGTGGTCTCTGGCAGGGCAGGGTGGAGCGGTGAGCCATATTGGCAACAGTAGTGGTTGGTGACCGGATTCATTTGTGCCTTGAACCGGCGAGGCATCAGGATTATAAAGAATGTGAAACGATACAACGGAGGCCGGCCATGAAGGCGATTCTCAATCGCAGGAGCATCCGCAGGTTCACGACGCAGCCCGTGCCCGAGCAGCTTCTCATCGAGCTGCTGGAAGCGGCCATGTGTGCCCCGTCCGCGGGCAACGAACAGCCCTGGCAGTTTGTGGTTATCGATCAGCGCGGCACGCTGGACGAGATTCCGAAATTTCATCCCTACGCCGCTATGGTTTACGTTGCACCGGTGGCAATTCTCGTCTGCGGTGATCTTGACAGGGATCTGCACAGGGGCTACTGGGTTCAGGACTGTGCCGCTGCCACGGAGAACATTCTTATTGCCGTGCAGGATAAGGGGCTTGGCGCTGTCTGGGTGGGAATCTATCCTCGAGAGGATCGGGTTCAGGCGATGCGGGCCTTGTTGAATATTCCGGAGCGTATCGTACCCTTTGCCCTCATTCCACTCGGCTATCCGGCCGAAGAAAAGCCGCCGGCCAACCGCTTTGATGCCGGGCGCATCCACTACAACGGCTGGTAGCCACCATGAAAAAAGAGATTGATGAATTCTGTCGCTATCTGAGTATCGAACGGAACGTGTCTTCCCATACCTTGGCTGCCTACCGGACCGACCTGGAAATGTTTCGGGCTTTCCTTGCCAGTGAAACGGGTCCGGCCCTTACGGCGGAGTCGGTCAGCCATCTTACGATCCGGCGCTATCTGGCACGCCTCACGATCGATCATGCGAAGAGTACCCTGGGCCGCAAGCTGGCGGCGATCCGGTCGTTCTTCAAATATTTGATGCGGGAGGGAAAGGTCAGCAAGAACCCTGCTGAGCTGGTGAGCACCCCGAAGAAGGAAAAAAAGGTCCCGTATCACCTGGACATCGATGAGGTGACCGCCCTCGTCACTGCCCCGGCTGGTGGCGACGTGCTCGCCCTTCGGGATCGGGCAATTCTGGAAACTCTCTATTCCAGCGGGCTTCGGGTCAGTGAGCTGACCGGCCTGGATGTTGGAGGGGTTGATCTAGGCGAAGGACTGGTCCGGGTCCTCGGCAAAGGGGGGAAAGAGCGGATCGTTCCGCTCGGCAGCCATGCCCGCTCCGCCATCAGTGACTACCTGACGGTGAGAAAGAATCCGGCGTACGACGCACCGCTGCTGATCAATGCGCGAGGCGGAAGGCTCACCAGTCGCAGCGTCGGCCGCATCGTGGATAAATACATTCTCCACCTTGCCGCCATGAAAAAAATCTCCCCCCATACCCTTCGCCATACCTTTGCTACTCACCTCCTGGAGGGGGGCGCCGATCTGCGTTCCATTCAGGAACTCCTCGGCCATGCCTCACTTTCCACCACCCAAAAATATACCCATGTGAGCATTGACCGTCTCATGGAGGTGTATGACAAGGCCCATCCCAAGGCGCGGAAGAAGTGATGCCTGCCTACTGACGATATCTTCCTGTAGTTTGTAAGCCGTTCCGAGCCGTTACAGAAAATGTCCGTTATCCCGTCAAAAGGTCTTCGCCGTCCTGATAGGCTGACGCGGCGGTAATGTTCCTCTGCCACGAACGCAATCAGTCACCAGTAATTTCATCAACACGCCGGTTTTCTTGCACGATTGCTTGGCAACATTAAAAAAATTGACATAAGATAATATGTTTTTTATAAATTAATAATACTAAATTGTTTAGTAGTTATATTGGGGAGGTTCAGGGAGTATTCCCACAATGAAATTCAGGAGGTGACGGGATGATGATTGAGGTCCTTCTGCGTGGCGGCACGGAACTTGAGGTTGTTCCCGATTACGTGCTTGGGGAGTTACTGGCAAGGGGCGGGGTGGAAGGCTTCCGACGCTCTAGCGGTTGGGTGAAAGTCGGACAAGATCCCATCAGGGAGGCGAGGATAGGTACCTACAGCGGGCCGGAGAGACGAACGCGGAAGAAAGGTTCTTGCCTGACATGTCCACAGATGATTGACGGGGAATGTGGTGATTGTAGCTGCGTGGAGTACCGGTGTAGTACCAGGGTATTTTCCCTCAACTGCGACTGAGTCCTTCGACGTCCTTTCACGTTTTCAGGGATTGTATGCAGGAAACCCCGCTTGAGTTCTGCGGGGTTTCCTCTTGTATCATGCCGGGCAAGTTTAGTGAAAAAGATCCATCTGCTTCCATTCCTGTTTTCTGACTTTGGGGCCCGGGTAGTAGCGAGGGCAGTTGGCAATCACTACCTCCGGAGACTGTTTGCAGTGCCGGCGGCACGAGACACATAACAGGTTTGCGTTGGTTTGTTGTTTCATGGCAATCAGGCGATCTTGCGAACCCAGCCGAAGGTGTCGGGAATCTTTCCGTACTGAATTCCGGTTAGGGTGTCGTAAAGCTGCTGGGTCAGGGGCCCAACGCCACCGTCGCCGATGGTGAAAGACTCATCCTTGTAGCCGAGGATTCCCACCGGGGTGATGACCGCGGCAGTGCCGCTGCCGAAGGCTTCCTTAAGCTTGCCGGAGCGGATGTCGGCAACCAGATCATCAATGGACAGCTGTCGCTCTTCAATGCGGAAGCCCATGGTATCGGCAAGCTTCAAGACCGAGTCGCGGGTAACGCCCTTGAGAATGGAGCCGGTGAGAGGGGCGGTGATAACGACATCGTCGTAGACGAAGAACATGTTCATGGAACCCACTTCTTCGATGTACTTTTTGTCGCAGCCATCCAGCCACAGCACCTGGTCGAAACCCTTTTTCTTCGCGCTCTGGGCGGCCTTGAGGGACGCGGCATAGTTTCCGCCGGTCTTGGCTTCTCCGGTGCCGCCGGCAACCGCCCGAACATACTGGTCTTCAACGAGAATGTTGACAGGGTTGAATCCTGCTGCATAGTAGGCGCCGACCGGAGACAGGATGACGAAGAAATAGTAGTGGTCGGATGGCTTGACGCCGAGAACCGATTCGACGGCGATCATTGCCGGACGGATATAGAGGGAGGTGCCTTCGGAGCCGGGGACCCAGTCTTTTTCAAGGCGCACGAGTTGGGAGATGGCTTCGAGAAAAAGATCTTCCGGGACTTCCGGCATGCAGAGCCGCTCGGCTGAGAGGTTGAAGCGATGTGCGTTAATTTCCGGCCTGAACAGTGCGATGCTCCCATCGGCCCATTTGTAAGCCTTGAGACCTTCGAAAATTTCCTGTGCATAATGAAAAACGAGAGCCGATGGATCGAGGACAAAAGGCGCATAGGGCTGTATTCTGGCGTCAACCCATCCCTCGGAAACTTTCCATTCCACGAGAAACATCCGATCAGTGAAAATTCTGCCGAAACTGAGAGCGGATTCATCGGTAAACTTGGTATTCTTTTTTTCTTCCGGAAGGGGAAGAACCTTGATTTCCATGATGCAACCTCCCGTAAAGGCCGGGACAGAGCCTTGTTCATTAGATACTGTGTGTAGCATATATCACCTTTACGGGCAAGATTTATTCACTCTCTCTATTTTGTCGCGAACGAATAAACCAGCCCCAGCATTGGTGGAAAGTGGCGATTTTTGGGAAACTGACAGGTGCTGAGCTGGCAGGGAAAAGTGGATGAGGTTTCAGTTATAATAAAAAATTCTGACCAGGTGCCTGTCGGATTTAAAGAATCGAAGCGAAAATTCAGCCGGGCGAGGACAGGTTTTGTTGATTTTGCAGGGCAATAGTTGTTCCATTAACCAAAAAACGGCGGAATTTGGATCGCCAGGACGGATTTGCAGCAGCTTTACCCTAAATCCGACAGACTCCGAGTGCTCCGATTTTGTTGTCCCTGATTACGAGTTCACGATCACTATATACTCTGTAGGTCATAGTGGCCGAACTGCTTGGGAGGATTGACGAAAACTCATTTTCTTGTTGCAATGCGGAATATTTCTTGCTATATTTTTAGCACTCACTTGGATAGAGTGCTAATATGGTCCAATGTAGTTCATCATTGTTCCTTTGAGAAGGAGGTGGTTTCATGACCGGTTCATTACCCGTACTGTCCGACAATCTGCAAAAATATTTTGCTGAAATCAGAAGCTTCCGGGTTCTTACCCCGGAAGAGGAATATCAACTGGCGGTAAAATATTTCGAGGAAAAGGATTTGGAAGCCGCCCACGCACTGGTAACTTCGAACCTCCGCTTCGTGGTGAAAATTGCCGGGGAGTACCGCGCCTACGGGATGAAGATGCTCGATCTGATCCAGGAAGGCAATGTGGGGCTGATGATGGCGGTACGTAAATTCAATCCCTATAAAGGTTTTCGCCTTATCTCCTATGCTGTCTGGTGGATACGGGCGTATATTCAGAATTACATCATCTCTGCCTGGAGTCTGTTAAAGATCGGCACGACTCAGGCCCAGAGAAAATTGTTTTTTAAGTTGAAGCAGGCAAAAAATGCCATCAAAAACATGTTTGGAGAGGATGATGTGCCGGCAGCTTCCCTTTCACTTGATGTAAAGGAATCGGAATATCTCGAGATGGAGCAGCGACTGCGAGGGGATTTCTCCCTTGATTCCGAAATGGTTGCTGGTGAAGGGTATACCCTTATGGATTCCCTTGCTGATGACCGGATGAACCAGGAGGAGATGCTTGCCGAGAATCAGTCTGCGCTACTACTGGAGCGTGAAGTATCTCAAGCCATGTCGCGCTTGAATGAAAAAGAACGATTCGTAATCGAACACCGGGTATCGGCTGAAGACCCGATGACCCTCCAGGAGATAGCGGACCATTTTTCCATTTCGCGGGAAAGGGTGCGCCAGATTGAGGGGGGAGCTTTGAAAAAAATGAAGTCACTCCTGTTGCCAATCGTGTCGCAGGTTGCGGAGTCCTCGCCGGCATATGCCTGACCCGGATCGGGAAGCGTTGCGTTGGTTTGTTCCCGGATATTTGTCTGCTGATAATTGCATTGACAAAAATTCTGTGCTCCCGTATCATTTTTTCACAATTTAATAAAAGACCTTCTTATCAAGAGTGGTGGAGGGATAGGCCCTGCGAAACCACAGCAACCGGCCCGGCAACGGGTGTCAGGTGCTAAATCCTGCCGTATGGCACAGATGAGAAAGGTGTTTCAGGCGAACACGCCCCGGAAGCCCCTTCTCATCAAAGAAGGGGCTTTTTCTGTTTCCGCAGCGGAAACTATTTCGTTTACTCCCGTGAGCAGCCCATGTCAGTCGGCATTGTCGAAACACAATTCGTTACCTTCGATACCGAACTTCGTCTCGAAAGCGGCCGTATTCTCGGCCCGATTACCCTTGCCTACGAAACTTACGGCACCTTGAACAGTAGCCGTTCAAACGCGGTGATGATCACCCATGCCTGGACCGGAAACGCCCATGTGGCGGGCAAATACAGTGAAGATGACCAAAAGGTCGGCTGGTGGGATGCTATTGTGGGACCGGGAAGGTTATTGGATACCGACAAGTATTTCGTGATCTGCTCCAACATAATCGGCTCATGCTACGGCTCCACCGGACCGACATCGATCAACCCAAAGACGGGAAAACGCTATAACCTGTCATTTCCGGTAATCACTATCCGGGATATGGTGCGTGCACAAGCCCAACTGCTGGACCACCTGGGGATTGACAAGCTGCTGACGGTGCTTGGCGGGAGCATGGGTGGGATGCAGGCTCTGGAATGGGCGACCTGCTTTCCGGAAAGAATTGCTTCGGCTATTGTGCTGGCCACGAGCGGCAGACCCTCTCCCATGGCCATTGCCATGAATGCCGTGGCTCGCTGGGCCATCTTCAACGATCCGACCTGGAAAAAAGGCGAGTACCGAAAAAATCCGAAGGATGGTCTGGCCCTGGCCCGCGGCATCGGTCACATTACCTTTCTCTCGGATGAATCCATGTGGAGCAAGTTCGGCCGGCGCTTCTCGGCGCGGGACGGTTTGTTCGACTTTTTTGGCCGTTTCGAGGTAGAACGCTACCTTTCCTATAACGGCTACAATTTCGTGGATCGCTTTGATGCCAACTCGTTCCTCTATCTGGCCAAAGCCCTCGACTTGTACGATGTGGCCTGGGGTTCTGAATCGCTCCACGAGGCATTTGCTCCGGTTTCAACACCCATCCAGTTCTATGCCTTCACCTCTGATTGGCTCTATCCTCCGGCTCAGACCGAAGAACTGGTCAACGTCCTGAAAGATCTGGGCAAGCCGGTAGAGTACCACCTCATAGAATCTACCTACGGTCATGATGCATTCCTCCTGGAACACGAGACCTTTGCGCCGTTCATAAAGGATTTTCTCGACCGGGTATCTTCCAACAGCTGACTCCCTGCCTTTCCTTTCCCTTTCCCTTTCCAGCCAGGTAGCTACTCCCTGCAGTCTGACTTCACTTTTCCCTGCTCTCAGTGTATGGTGACTGGCGAGAAGATATCCCTTCGTATGTACAAGAGGAGTTACCGCTATGGGAATGCTTACTGTGTCCTGCCCTGCCTGCGGCTTTTCCCGCCAACTGCCTTCGGAAAATGTCCCTGATGGTCCGCGCCGCGTCACCTGTCCTCACTGTAACGAGACATTCATCTTTGACAAGTCTGAACCTCCGGTAGCGAATGAGGACGCGCCTGCAGCCGGTTCTGCCGAGGACTCAGCTTCCGGTCCTCCGTCCGGGCAGCCCTCTCCACCGGACGCCCCTTCCCCATTTCCTGACCATTCCGAAAGCCAACCGGCTGGGGATTCGTTATTTGCTTCCTATGAAAAGCCGCCGGGTCCGCCGGCGATGACCGATATTGGTGAACTGTTCCGCCAGAGTTGGGAACTTTACCAGAAGCGTTTTGTAACCCTTATTCTTCTCTATCTCTTGACGATGCTGGCTGTCATTATCCCCACGGCACTGGCTGTGGGCCTTGCCTTCCTCATGACCTTGATCGCTGGTGGTATCGCATTCTTTGTTACGGTTTCCCTTGGCATCCTGGTTGGGATAGCCTGCGCTCTCTGGTGCTACAGCGGATTTCTCTGTGCCGTGGTGGACAATACGCTACGGCTTGAGGATGCGCTAACCCGTGGCAAGAAACTACTTCTCCCCCTTGCCTGGATTTTCCTGCTGACCGGCTTCATTATTACCGGTGGGTACTTCTTGCTGATCATTCCCGGCGTGATCTTCACGGTCTGGTTCTTTTTTGCCCAGTTCATCGTGCCCGGCGAGAATGTTCGCGGCATGGAAGCCCTCCTCAAAAG
>Ga0351907_1055_pt1 | contig 34404 bp, 35 predicted proteins | sample BONcelHT113001E6_FD_206861 | JGI IMG/M metagenome (GOLD analysis project Ga0351907, IMG submission 206861) | Enriched cells from coal bed in the Powder River Basin, Montana, United States - BONCAT cells T11 rep1 HSBNCT.T11.300.1.E6 ... | reverse complement strand
GCCACGAGTCGGAACGACTATGCCTTGCCTTCTCATCTCCTGCATATCTCTTTGAATTGTACGGATGCTGGTTGTAAGGAGCAGCGCCAAATCTTCCTGAATGAGAAGACCGCCCTGATCATACGCCTCATTAGCAAATCTGAGAAGTTTGTGTTTCCTTAAGCCAGGAACTCCCCGTTCTTTCAGAACGGCGGCGTCATCCGGATGGGATATCGTCAGAGTAACCGGCACAATATTGAGGTTGTCTATTGATTTTCCTGGACCTTCTTTAGCGCTAATCGCATGGTAGATAACCTGCGAATCTTCTCGGAGGTTGCCATAATTGGTTTCTATATGCTCATGCATAAGCTGAACAAGTGATCGAGCGAGAGCAGGAGAAAAGCCGTATTCTATTTTCAGGCTATTGGAGAGCTCCTGTTCATTGGTCTTCCTCCATGCATTGATCAGCGATTTGGTGTCTGTTCCGGCGGCAGGCATCATTACACCCATTATTCCGTATGCGCAACTTGATATTAAACTCTGCGACATAAAGCGGTGATGTAAAACACTACCGGCATCTACAGACTTGAGGCCGTGGTGCTCCCTCATTGAGAACCAGGGACAGCTAGGATCATGTACGGCACATGCAGGTGTGGGCTTATTCGAGTACTTTGAGAAGAAGGCATCCAATACATATCTTGACGCATCCCGCCTTTTCCTCTACAAGGCCACCAGAAATCTGATGGGTGTTACAGGTGACACCGGTGCATACCTGAGGACGACCGCTGAAGCTATGCTCCTCTTTGGAGTTCCACCGGAAAAACACTGTCCATATGTGATCAGCAAGTACGATGATGAACCTTCTGCATTTTTGTATTCTTTTGGAGAAAATTATAAGGCGCTCAAGTATTACCGGTTCGATCCACCTGGGACGCCAAAAGCGCAGCTCTTGGCCACTATCAAAGAAAAGCTGGCCGCAGGGCTGCCCTCTATGTTCGGATTCACTGTCTACGGCTCACTTAGTCAGGCCTCAACCACAGGGTTGATACCCTTCCCTGCCAGTGGCGAAAAAATGCTGGGTGGTCATGCCATAGATGCAGTGGGATACGATGATGCCAAGGTTATCATCAATGCCAATAACAAGAAATCCACCAAAGGAGCTCTTCTGATTAGGAATAGCTGGGGCAGAGATTGGGGAAGCGAAGGCTATGGCTGGCTGCCGTACGATTATGTCTTATCCGGGTTGGCCAGCGATTGGTGGTCTCTGATTAATGCCAAATGGGTTGACTTATGTCAATTCGATGGATAGGACCTCCTTCCTTTATTTTTTAGCAATGTGCACTAGCACGACGTCGCTGGAACAAAGTCCGATCCCGGATCGACCTTCACGCTCATGGCCTCATGAACGTTTGCAGCATCCCGGCCGTCTGTGGCTTTGACGGTTGCGATATATCTCTTCAAGCAGCCCAGGATAACTGCAACATCCCTGGGAATTTTAATGCATTTGGGCAGATGATGTCCCACACTATTCATTGCCAGCTTGCATCCGCCCCCTGAGCTTTTTCTATTGGCACATCTGCGGTTGCAGAAGGTCACTGTCCTGAGCAGCACTTTTCCTACATCAATTGCGAGTGGCGGATCGGAGACGCTTCGGGCATAAACGGCTACTGCCATGGCAAAAAAAGAGAGGTTCTCTATTGCGCCCTCCGACCATCTCCTGGATAGATATCTCATTATCCTGGGCTTGATCTCGACTTGGGCCTGCTCCACCAGAGCGCGATAGCCTGCGGCCGTCGGCATGAGCAGTACTTGATCGAATTCAAACTCCTTTCCGGTAGAGCGGCTGTCCACCAATTTCACAAAACGGCTGCCGTATCTATCCGCAAAATCTTCCATTCAATCTCTCCGCAGCTTATATTGTTCGCTACTTCGTTTTTTTTCTTTTCTTTTCATTCCTTCTCTTCTCTAGCCCCCACCCACCTGATGGCCGTGCCGGTATCAAGCACTGCCTCCCCTCGCCGATGAGGTCCGCCCGACCAGCCATCTGCAGGCCCTCTTTGACCAGATCGTAGTTATTGGGGTCCCGGTACCGCAGCATGGCCCGCTGAATCCTCTTTTCTCGACCTTTGGGCACGTGCACGGGCGTGAGGCTGAAGGGGTCGAGACCGGTGTAGTACATGGCAGTGGAAACGGTCATGGGTGTAGGTGTGAAGTCCTGCACCTGCTCCGTGTACATGTGATTGTCACGAAGGTACTCAGCCAGCTCGACCATCTCCAACACAGTGCAGCCGGGATGACCGGACATGAGATAGGGCAAAAGGTACTGCTCCTTTCCCACCGCCTTGCTGGCGGCGGAGAAGCGCTCCCGGAAGGCATCCAGGACCTCGCAGGGGGGCTTATTCATGCACTCTGTCACCGATCGAGAGATGTGCTCGGGGGCAATCTTGAGGTGGCCGGAGACGTGATGCCGGCAAAGCTCTTCCAGGTAGGGGGAATGGTCAGCCATTATCAGGTCGTGCCTGATGCCCGAGCCGATGAAGACCCTTTTCACTCCGGGAATTTTCCGGAGCCTGCGAAGCATATCTACCTGCCTGGAGTGGTCTTTGTCCAGGCTCGGGCACTCAGCCGAGCAGAGCTTGTCGGAGCATGCACCCTGCTTCCAGCGCGGGCAGAAAAGGCCGTACATGTTGGCCGTCGGTCCGCCCACATCGGAAATGATGCCGTGAAAGCCCTTCATCCTCGTCAGCTTCGTAGCCTCGCGCAGAATGGAATCTTCGCTTCTGCTCTGCACAATCCTGCCCTGGTGGTGGGTCAGAGCGCAAAAGGAGCAGGATCCGAAGCACCCCCGGTGGCTGGTGATGGAGAAGCGCACAGGCTCCAGGGCCGGTATAGGCTCGCGGTAAGAGGGATGCGCCTCGCGGGCAAAAGGAAGCTCGTAAATGCGGTCAAGCTCCTCCATCCTCAGGGGCCGAGCCGGCGGGTTTTGGATGATGACCGTCTTGGGGTGCGGCTGGACAGCTGCCCGCCCGTGGAAAGGATCCTGCTCTTTGTAGTGCAGGGCGAAGGCCATGGCGTATTTTCTCTTGTCCGTGGAAACCTCGGTAAAGCCAGGGATGACCAGGCAGTCTTCGCGCGGGCTGCTACGCCAGCGGCTGATCTCCTCTTTGACCGTGGTTCCGGCAACGTCCTGGATCTCCTCAATTCTCTCGCCCTTCTCCAGCCTCAGGGCTACTTCTCGCAAAGGATTCTCACCCATGCCGTAGATGATCAGATCAGCGGGCGCGTCGGCAAGGATGGACTGGCGAACGGAGTCCGACCAGTAATCGTAATGGGCAAAGCGGCGCAAGCTGGCCTCGATCCCGCCTAGAATAATGGGAACGCCGGGAAAGAGGGCATGAACCTTATTGGTGTAAACGATTGTTGCCCTGTCCGGCCGGAGCAAGGCTCCGCCGGGCGAATAGACGTCGGAGCTTCGCCGTTTTAAGTTGGGCGTTAAGTTGTTCACCAGGGAGTCCACGTTTCCCGAGGATATGCCAAAGAAGAGGCGCGGCTGGCCCAGCTTGCGAAAGTCATCATCCTTTTTGCAGTCGGGCTGGGCGATAATGCCCACGCTGTAGCCGGCATCCCAGAGCACCCTGCCGATGATAGCCGCAGCAAAGGAGGGGTGATCAACGTAAGCGTCTCCGCTTATGAGAATTACATCAAACTGCTCTATTCCTAGCTTTCTTGCTTCCTGCAGTGACATAGGCAGGAAACGGGGCTGCTCTCTCATTGGCATTTAAGTGGCCCTTTCGGCAACATAACTCTTCCTATGGTAGCGAAACATATTCTTAAGATGCAAAAAAATGCATGGAACGCCAGAAATGCTTGAAATGCCAAAAGAATGAGGCCTTCATTATCTGTCATGAACGCTTTCATTTCATATCTAGATGATGACAATGATTAGTTGAAGTTCAGCATCACCAATTAGATCTCAAAGATAACAGGATCAAGAAAATACCAAGGCGCGCTTCCCAGCTCAGCTTCATTCCTATTTCTCATCTCCATAGTCAAAGAGCCTATTTTCTGATCAATAGCTAAAAAAGTATCGATATCTTTACCTACAATTAATCACCTCTGAGAAAAAGGTGATTATATGTTTCCAGGACTTGGAGGATTAGGCGGAAGGGGCGGCATGAGCCCCAAGAAGATGAAAGGCATGTTGAAGAACATGGGCATTAATATCGATGAGCTTGAGAACGTCTCTGAGGTTATCATTCGCATGCCCGACAAGGAGATTGTCATAACCAACCCCTCTGTCGCGATCATGGATTCCCACGGCACACGAAGCTTTCAGATATCCGGCGATGAAACTGAGCGCGCGCCAGTCCGCGTCGGCCAGGAGACCGTGAAAGAGCCCCCTATTGAGATTCCGGACTCGGACGTGCAGCTGGTGGCCGCTCAAACAGGTGCGAATTTGCCGGAGGCAAAAGCTGCGCTGCAGGAGGCCAAAGGAGACCTGGCTGCTGCCATAATAAGGCTGGCTTCAAAATAGGTATGCTTGACACTCTTCGCGACCCGGTTCATGGGGCTATCCAGATAGATGAGCTGGAGCGGCATCTAATCCTGTCCCGGCCGGTGCAACGACTGAAGGGAATTAAGCAGTTGGGTCTGGTGGAGACGGTCTATCCAGGAGCGAGCCATAGCAGGTTCGAGCATTCTCTGGGAACCATGTACATGGCCGGGCGGATGGCAGAGCATCTGGACCTCTCCGAGGAAGATGTGCGAAAAGTGCGCCTCGCCGGGCTTTTGCACGATCTGGGGCACTCGGCACTCTCCCATGCAGTGGAGAGTGTTCTCAGCCGGAACCCGGACATACAGCCCATCCTGGCAGGCAGGCGTGTTTCCAGACATGAAGAGTTCACACGCCAGATCATAGAGGCTCATCCCTTCGGAGAAGAGGCTTTGCAGGCTGCAAAGAGGGATTTCGGCGATGCCGGCGAGTTATTTAGAGAGGTTGCTGACATAGCTTCAGGGAAAAGGCCTCCCCTGGGCCAGATCATCGTGGGCGATCTGGATGCAGACAGAATTGACTTTCTTTTGCGAGATTCGCACCACTCGGGCGTCTCCCTGGGCCTCGTGGATACCGATCAGATACTGCAGGCTCTGACCATCAGCAATGGCCGCATTGTGCTGGCGGGGGAGGGCGACTATCGGGCCGAGATGTCCCAGACCGCGGCCGAGTCGATGCTCATAGCCCGGGCCCATCACTATAATGCACTCATCTACCATCCAACGGTTCAGTCCATCCGGGCCATGCTGCTGGCCGCATTGGAGCGCGCCTTGAGCCAGATGGAGGCGGATGAGGCCAAAAGCAGCATTGTTCTGTTCTTTCGGGAGTATACGGACCCCGATCTTCTGGATTTCATCCGGCTGAGTGGGGACGACACCTCCCGAGATCTCCTGACGCGCATAAAATACGGCAGAGAATTTCCCCTGGCGGCCAGGTTTGACCACAGGTCTCTGTCGCCGGATATCAGAATGGCTCTCTCCACGGTTTCCCGCCACGCAGGCATGAGAAAGCTCTTCGAGGACGCCCTTGGCAAAAAATACGGGGCATTGGTGGATGTCACTGTGGGCAGCGGAGTGCCGGGGTCCATGAGAACAGAGGCGAATGGATTTTTTTATGACGAGTCGGCCTTGGCGGCGGGTCTGGTCAAATCTTTGACCCGCCAAATCGCTATATCCTTCTTCTCGGACGGTAGGCCGGAGATCTCACTCTTGGAGGTGAGGAGCCAGGCGCTGCGGCTTCTCTCTTTCATTCGCTCCGAGAGCTACCTTCCCATCGACGGGCTACTGCTGCTATTTTATACCCTGCACCAGATGCTTTCCGAGACTTACGGCCAGAAGATCCTTGTTCCTCGGATCAGAAACATAACCTGGCTCTACCGCCAGGTGGCCAGGATAAAGAATCTGGGCCCGGCCGGCCTCTGCGGCCTTTTTGACTACTCTTTTCACTCCGAATATGGCTTTCCCTACAGCGAGAGGCTCTTTGAAGACATTCAGATCCTGGTGGCCAATGGCATGATCTATCAGGACGTGCGGCACTATGAGGATAAAGGCAGATGGCTTCAGAGATATGAATACATGCTCACCGCTGACGGCATAAAGTACGCCGAAATGGTGGCCGGCTCTTACAGCAAAGAAGCGGAGGCACTGGCCAATCATCTCCGGCTGGAGAAGCACACAATTCCTTATGATGTGGTGAGCCTTTATCTCAAGAGATATACAGGCAAAACAGCTGGCTAAAAACCCGATTAAGAGACCAAAAAGATAGGTTTGACAGGCTGCTCAAGGGACACCTGTCATCTTCCGCGAAGCTAATTGATCTTCAGTTCATCTGGCGCTGTTTGAAGGGAGACTGCTCGTATGTTTGGACTGCTGCCGCAGGAGTCCATGCATCATCCAAAAACTGATAGATGCTCTCGCCTGTCCAGGCTACCGTCTTATCCTTTCCGGCTGCGCTGGCAGTGTAAACTGGAGATGCGGGCGCAGGTGAGGTGTAATTGTCCTTCAGGAAATCATAAATGGCATAGTTAGAGCTGGCCTGAGTGGTGTTATTGCGGGTCATATTCCTCAGCACCCCAACGGCCTCGCTTGCCAGCGGAGCTACGAAGGTGCTCGGCGTCCAGCTATCATTGAGGAAAGCGGCCATAGAAGGTGTGGTCTCCAGCGAGGTTTGAGCCGGTGACGGCATAGCGGCGGGGTTATCCAATAAAACTGGCGCTACAGGTGCCGCCATAATAGCAGGCAATAGCCCACCCAGAGCCACCAGAGCAAGTAGTACAAGTATAATATGTCTCATGGGGTTTGCATTGTTCCTCAGGTATCCATAAAGCTTTCCGTCGGTAAAGGCCTTTTTCCGGGCAATGCATAATTGACAAATTGGCAATGGGTATTCATTTTTCCGTCTGCAAGGCTTTCAGCTCGGCTGTGGTCGCTTGCGGATGCTGCATTAGGTATGCGGCCACAATTGGGCGGTGCACCAGCTGGCAGTTGATGCAGGTCCAAAACCTCTTTCCTTTTTTGGTTCTCACGTACTTGCCAAGTACTTCATCCTTGCATGGATATAAGGGGCAAAAGCAGTGTGTGCAGTCCTGATCAGGGAAGTGGTGGCACGGATAATACTGGCAATTTTCTTTGCCCGTAGCCTGTACTGGCTGGTCGGCTACCTCCCGGATCAGGCACGGGTCATCGGTTACCAGTCCATCGGCCCCCAGCCTGAGGAGCCAGCTCGCCTCTTCTTTGCTATTGACGGTCCAGGGAAAGACAGCTATTCCCTGCTGATGCGCCTCCTTGAAGAGCCTGGCATTGACTCGCTTCGGAAAAATGGCCGCCGCTTTTGCCCAAATGGCCAAATGCACAGGATTTATGGGCAAAGACGAGATGATGATGCCCGTCTTCAGATCCGAAATGTCCGATAATTCGCGCAGGCTGCTATGGTAAAAGGAAGTCACAATGCATTTTTTGCCCGAGAGAGCTTCGGCCACCAGTCCTTCCAGGCCCTCTTCTTTCATCTCCACCACCAGGCCCAGGCCAAGCTTTCCGGCCAGAGATATGGCCTCTTTAAGCGTTGCAATTCTCCGGCTTTCCATGCACTGGCCAATATAGCCTCTCACCTCTAGGGCTTTTAGCTCCTCCAGATTGAGTTCTTCAACCAAGCCGTTGCCATTGGTGGTTCTGTCCACCCGCTCATCATGCATCAAGACCAGTTCGCCGTCGCGAGAGAGCCTTACATCCAGCTCCACATAGTCTGCTTTGCACAAAGCGGCAGCTCTGATGCCCTCCAGGGTGTTCTCTGCTGCCAGGGCGGCGGCTGCTCGGTGACCTATGACTAAAGCCATTGACCTGAAAACGACTGGAAAATATATCACTTTTTGCATAAAGCTGGCAAAGGATTATACTTCTAGAAAGACAGGGTTGGATTGATGCTGGATAATCTGGAGAAGTTTTGCAACCTTAAGAGGGATATCGCAGAGATTAACATAGATCCCCTGCAGCGGGGCGGGATTTTGACGCCGGAGGCGCGAGCTGCTTTGATCGAATGGGGGGACGGCTACTCGGTCTGCGACTTTTGCGCCGGGATGCTGGATCGCATCAAGACTCCCCCGGTGGAAGAGTTTGTGCATGGCGTTCTTCCCGAATTCCTGGGCACGGATGAGGTGCGCGTCACCCACGGTGCACGCGAGGGAAAGTTTGCCGCCATGCATGCCCTTTGTGAGAAGGGCGACTGGGTGGTAATGGACGGGAATGCTCATTATACAACGGTTCTGGCGGCAGAGAGGACAGGCCTGAAGATCGAGTATGTGCCCTCCAGCAAAGAGCCCGACTATGCAATTTCTGCAGAAGGCTACATACAGGCCATCGAGCGGGCTTATGAGCAGAAGGGAAATGTGAGCCTGGCCGTCCTGACCTACCCGGACGGAAATTACGGAAACCTTCCCGACGCAGGGGCCATAGCAGACGCCTGCCATGACTACAGCGTGCCATTGCTTCTCAACGGGGCTTACGCGATCGGCCGGATGCCCGTGAATGCACGCGAACTGGGGGCGGACATAATCGTAGGCAGCGGTCACAAGTCCATGGCAGCCTCTGGGCCGGTGGGCGTTCTGGGAGCCTCAGAGGAGTATGCGAGGGCCATGTTCAGGCTCTCTTCCACCAAGAAGAACAAAGAGGTTGAGCTTTTAGGCTGCACTGTGCGTGGCGCTCCTCTCTTGACGCTGATGGCGTCTTTCCCGGCAGTTGTAGAGCGCGTGCGCCGTTGGCCGGAGGAAGTGGAGAAAGCCCGCTGGTTTTCGGCAGAGATGGAGAAGCTGGGCATGAGCCAGCAGGGGGAGCGGCCCCATAACCACGATCTGATGTTCTTTTTAGCGGAAAACCTCTATGAGATCTCCCAGAAGGCAAAGAAAGGGCGCTATTTCCTCTACCGGGACCTTAAGGAGCGCGGTATCTGCGGCATCAAGCCGGGCCTGACCCGCCAGTTCAAGCTCTCCACCTACGGCCTTGCCAGAGAGGAGCTGGAGAAGGTCCTGCAGGCGTTTGGCGAGATCATTGAATCTTATGGCAAGGTATGAGAAAAATATGCAGAAGCTTTATCATTACGGGAGAAAAAAGTAGGCTGACGCGGAGGGATGAATAACGAATTGCAAATCGCAAAACGTCTCCTTGGTGCTGGTCACCTTAGCGCTGATTTGGGCTTTCACGGCCCCTGTCTGTGCCGGAGCAAATGAAACCTCTATCGATTGGTTTATGAAGGGTCTTGATCTTTACAATCAGGAAAAATTCAATGAATCCCTGCAGGCCTACAATAGGGCTCTCGAGCTGGACCCAAATGATTTCGAGGCCTGGAATAATAAAGGAATTGACGAGGGTCTTTTAGGAAGGTACGACGAGGCGCTCCAGTCTTTTGGAAATGCAGTGGCCCTCAATAAGTCTTATGCCGAAGCCTGGTACAACATGGGAGTCATTTACGACTTCAAGGGATACTACTATACCGCCGTCCAGGCGTACAAGAAAGCCACCCAGATCAATCCATCCTATCAAAAGGCACTGGAAAGAAGAAGTGTCGATACGGATATCGTAATGTCCCGTTCGCTCTCCTGCGCCTGTAAGGATCCGATCATTTTGCTGTAGATGGATTTCGGGGATGGTGCGGGGGGGGGGGCAGCAAGCTCTCTTTTGCCGCCTGCACATTCTAATATCAATTTTATTGAAACGGATACAACGAACAAAGCATCGGGCTTTCCGGGCGAGACTGCTATGAATATCATTTGCGCCTATACCGTAAACGTCGATGCCGTCTACAATGTACAGGGAGAGGAGATATCTGCCCTCATCTCATCGAGCCTCGCTTCCAATATGAAAATTGAGCTAAAAGAGTCGATAAGCAGCCGCGAGGACCTCCTATCCTGCCTTTTATTCTGCATGCAGCAGGGATCGGGGGCAGAAATCCTAATTGAGAGCCAGGCGACGGCCATGCAGATCGAAGAGTCCTTTTCCTGGCAATTTCGCCTGGGCGGAAATGCCGGCATCATGGCCAATGTCCTGGCCGCACTGGGGGCCCGGCCTGTTCTCAATGCTCCTGCACTGGGAGCGAAACTGGTCGGTATGCTGCATGCCGGAGTGTGCGTGCCTGCTTCCAGCACTGCAAAGGCCAGCCAGGCGGTAGTAGAGCTTGAAGCAGATCAAGCAAGAGATCAAGACGAAAAAATTGAAATGGAGCATTTCGTTTTCCAATTCAAGAAGGGAGACACAATTCACTGTGGGCAGAGCGTGATAACTGCGCCCAGCGATAATCGTTTTATTGCCACATACGATCCGGTTAACACCAGGCTCCTCTCCAGCCGGCATTTCGACTCCTATTGCCTGGAAAATATCCGGTATTTCAACGGCGCACTGCTCTCCGGCTTTCACCTTGTGCCATTTAAGGAGTACCAGGAGATCTTCCCGCAGAAAATCGCGCAGATCAAATCCTGGAAGGATAAAAACCCGCATATCTTCATCCACGCCGAGATGGGCAGCTTCCAGAGCCCAGAGATCCTGCAGTCTCTTCTTTTGCTTCTCCAGCAAATTCCTGCGGACAGCCTGGGACTGAATGAGGACGAGCTGGCGGAAGCAGAAGGATTATCGTCTGGATCATTGCCCGCCCGTTGGCAGGAGACCATGCAAGCAGCGGAGCGGCTGCGAAAGAGCCTGGGGCTTTTCAGGGTAGCGGTTCATACCAGAGACTACATTCTTAGCGTCATGTTGCGAGGAAAGATCACTGCAAAAGAAGAGCTTTCTGCCTTGCAGCAGGGGACCAATGCCGCAGCCGCTTTGGCAGCCACAGGCTTTGTAACGGGAGAGCCTCCCGAGGATGTCAATTCCGTGGGGCTTGAGGCTAAAGAGGAGTTTTGCCGCAATGGGGCCACAGCATTAGGGAGGGGCGCATATCTTCATTCAGGAGAAGAGATCGTATGCTTGATGCCGTCTCTTCAGGCGAAAGAGCCAAAGATTACTGTAGGCCTGGGCGATACCGCCACAGCAGCCGTCTTTTTCCGGGAGCTTCAGGCTATTAAGGACAATTAGGATTTGATCTGTTCCGTTTCGACGAGTTGCTCTCCTGCCAGCCTTTTCACCTTCTCTATTAGATCGCCGGCGCTGATGCAGATCCGGCTCTCTCCCTGGAATATCTCTGCCCTCACTCGCCTGCCCACCAGATCATCGTGCCCCGGCTTGACCCGGAAGACAACGCTTCCCTGCAGTATGGTGGTGCAACCGGCCAGATGGTCCAGATCTCCATCCACGATGCCGATAACGGGTATACCCAGCCGGGCCAGGATATCTCCGGCAATGAGTGTGGTATCGTCTCCCACCGTGACGGCCACACTGGCTCCCTCTGCCACCTCAAAGGCATCTTCCGCACAGTGATCGATGAGAACTGCCCATTTGCCTTCGCCCTTGTCCCTTCTTCCGCATGCCCCAATTCTCGGCCTGACTTCGCTTCGCCGGATGGAGCCGCTGCGGATGATAGCCTTCTCCAAATCAACCCAGGAGAGCTTCTCCAGGCCGTGCTGCTTTGGCTTTACGCCCTTCATGGCCATTATCCTGCCGTCTTTGGCTTCGATCTCCACACGGCTCTCTGCAGCCCTTCCGATCACAATTCCGTTGATCGAGATAAGCTCGCCTGGACAAACACCTGAGAGAGAGCGCTTAGTTGCGTCTTTCCTGAAAGATACGCCTGGCAGCGGCGGATTGAGCAGGAAATCTAGACCCAGGTCCGAGGCGACCTGCACAGCCAGATCGCCTTCTTTTCCTGAGAGGATGGCCACGAATCTTCCGCCGCAGTCGATTTGAATAAGCGGTCTTCCCATCCCGGCAGCCGCCGCCACCATTGTACCGAAGGCGAGGCCGCTCTCCCGGCTCTTGGCCTGGTTGAGAAGAAAAATGACGTCAGATGCTGCCCCCAAATCCTGAATGGAGTGGCTTGGCCTCCTCCTGGGGCGGATAAAGATTACATCCTCCAGGCCGGCATCGATTACAGCCACCCTGCCCATGGTTCCGCCCAAAACCGCCGTCACGCTGCCCAGCTTTTTCAGATAATTGATCAGCAGAAGAGCACAGCCGCTGTCTATGATCTCCGGGCCGTGCACCACTACGCCGATCCTGGCGATAAACCCCTGGCTGTCATCACGCATCTTGACTCTATAATTGCATTAGAGCTAATCCTTCTCTTCTTTGAGCAAATTTAGCACGTCCTGCAACTCCTCTCTTCGAGAAAAGCAGACATGGCGGTCTAAAATCTCATCTCCTGCTTTTCGATGGCTTGAATTATCCTTGGCATTTTCTTGGCAATTGTTTTTGGCTCTAATCTTTATCCGCCCGTCTCCAGGTTTTCATCCTGCATCTTAACTGCATCCATCATATCTTGCGTCTGCTTGAACCGATCCTGGATCTGTTCAATGGTCATGCCCTCCAGTTCTTTTCTCTCCGGGGGCTTTTCGATCAGCTCCAGGGTATCCAGGTGGTAGTAAAGGCCGGTGCTGTCTAAATAGGCCCAAGTCTCTCCGTCGTCTTCAACCTTCAGCACCTTGACCGTTCCTATGGTGCCCGTGCCCTTGTACCTGACCAGGCTGTCTTCTTTGATCTCCGCCATAAAATCACCCGTTTCTACAGCTTCTGCACAATTATCTCGCTTTCTTTTGAAGTTATGCCCAATATTTCCGCGCCCCCGGCCTTCGCCAGCACTTGGCTTCCGTCAAACTCCTCTGATCCGCAGAGCACATCCTGCTCGGGGTGCGTTCCTGGCTGGATCTTGCAGCTCAAACGAGTGCATGGGCCGATGGACACCACCGTCTTCAAACGGGGCGATGCCGGATGGCCTTTAGGGAGCACTATCAGCGGTGCGCCCAGTTCCCGAAGCTGATAAATGGTACAGCGAAGACCACGCATAACCTTTTCGCCAACGCTGGCGGAAGAGGCCACCATCAGATCCTCCGGATCGGTGAAGAGCACAATCTCCTCGGACTCCGTCTCCAGATAAAAAAAGTTTCCTTTCGTCTTGGCTATCGCTAAAGTGCCCTTGCGGCCCGCGAGATAAGCTATCTCGTCCTCTTTGATTAGTATGTGCATGGCCCTTAGACTGCCTTGACGTTCCTGGATTTGCAGGTAGGACACATAGGCCTTCTGCCCATTCCCTTAAACTGATTCTTGCAGTCCAGACATTCATAATCCTTTGCGGCCAAAGTTTCGATATTTCCTATGTCCGGCCCGCCTCCAACAGTACACATCTTGCCTTCACCTCCGATCTTTCTATGGCACTTTTGCATATTTAAAATAGGCGGGAAATCGGTTTGAAATGGATCCCGTCGGCCAAGATCAGAAACTCAATGCATGCTTCGGGCAAGCCTCCACGCATCTGGCGCATTTAATGCAGTCCGGCTTGTCCAATATCTCGTTCACAGAAAGCTGCATAGGACAGACCTTCTGACACTTGCCGCAATCGATGCATTTCTCTGTGTCCACTTTTAGCTGGTACTTCTTGCCTCCCATTGCTCTTTGCAGCGTGCCCATGGGACAAAAGGAGCACCAGGTTCGAGGGGCAATGATTACACCAAAGAGGATGGCAATTGATGTGGTTAGAATGCAAAGCGTAACAAAAACCATTCCTATTTTGTCCACTATGCCTTCCGTCTGTATGACGCGAAAGATCATGAATCCCATCAGAGCGACAAAGATGGGGACTCGCAGCCACATGCTCCGAAAAAGAGGCGGTATTCTCAACTTTCGGCTCAGGGGGGCCAGCCAGAAATCAACAAAGCTTCCCCGCGGGCAGAGATTACCGCAAAACCAGCGTCCCCGGAAGGGAGCAATGATCAACAGGCTGGCAAAGACCAGCATGAGGAAGTAGCCAAGCTTGGGGTAAAATATGCCGCCTATGGATACTATTAGCACCATGATTCCAAGATAAGGGGTAATCTTTAGCATACTTCAAGCACCTCAGATCTCCAACGAATTCTCCTCAGGTCTTTTGCCATATTTGCCATTTCATAGAGCACGCAAAGTTATATAAGCGATTCCTAAAGCATTTTACCAATCAGGATCGAAATAGTAGAGTGTAGAGAGGTTCCTTTGGCAAAGCTACACAAAAAAAATTGCCGCAAGCCGGATGATGTGCCCAAAGCAGGCTGTATGGATGAGCTTTTGCCTGGACCAGAAGATAGCAATTGCCATTACGATCTGATTATCGTCGGAGCCGGGCCTTCCGGGCTTTTTTGCGCCATAAACTCTATGCAGAATGGCAAAAAGATCCTGATTCTGGAAAAAAAGAACTCTCCTGGACATAAGCTCCTCATCTCGGGCACCGGCCAATGCAATATAACTCACGATGGCGATATTCAGGACTTTCTTGATCATTATGGAGATCACGGCAGATTCCTGCGCCCGGCTCTTCTCGGCTTCACAAATAGAGATCTAATCTCCTTCTTCAAAGGCTTGGGGCTGGGCATAGTCCAAGAAAAGGGGGATAAAATATTCCCAGAGACTATGAGGGCTAGAGACGTGCTGAATATCTTGATTGAACAATGCAGGGAAAAGGGGGTAGTCATCAAGTGCAACCAGGCTGTCAAGTCTATAGCCAGGAATGAGGATGGTTTTTTAGTTGGCTGCAAAGGTGGTAGCTATCGCAGCAAGCTGCTGGCAATAGCCACGGGGGGATGCTCCTATCCAGCCACCGGCTCGAGCGGAGACGGCTACAGGTTTGCCAGCATTCTCGGTCACCGCATAGCCGAGATTGGGCCAGCCCTAACTCCTCTTCTCATTAAGGATTATCCTTTCTCTGAGCTGGCCGGACTCTCATTTCCGGATATGAAGATCTCGCTATGTCGTCAAGTAAAAATCAGAGAGCATCGAGGCATTATTCAATTTACCCATGAGGGGCTCTCCGGTCCGGGGATTCTAGACTTGTCCCGATATATTAGAGCAGAAGACATTCTAAAGCTCTCTTTTGTGCCGGACGATAAACGAAAAGCTCTGGAGGAATGGCTCGTAGACAAGGCACGACTGGATGGAAAAAGGAGCTTATTGTCTGTGTTGGCGGATCTGCCTCGCTTTGTGCCGTCTTCAGTGCCTCTCTCTTCCCGGTTGATAAAGAGAATGCTGGAGATCTCGGGGATTGCCTCCGACCTGAAAATGGCTCAATTGACCCGAGAGATGCGAAATTGCTTGATTGATAATCTGACCAGTCTATCTTTGGTCGTATCCGATCTTTGCGGCTATAACATTGCCATGGTTACCAGAGGTGGAGTGGAAACGATTGAAGTCAATCCCAAAACCATGCAGTCCAGGCTGGTTAAAGGACTGTATCTGGTGGGCGAGGTTTTGGATGTGGACGGGGATGCAGGCGGCTATAACCTGCAAGCCATATTTTCTACGGGAATGCTGGCTGCCAGGAGCATCAAGAGCAATTTTGACTGAATTTATATTTTTAAAAAATTTAGCTAATATAGTTTGATGTAGCAGCCTCTCAACTCCAATATGATTTAGATTGGCGCAAAAAAAGAGTTGACCCCTCTTACTATATAATCAGTTAAGCTTATCTAAAAGCTATGCTGGAGATCATTTGATTGATGATGAAGAGCTTGTGAAGGCTGTCTCAAGGATTGGGATTTCAAATGTATGATGATGACAACAAGAAAAAGCCAAAAACGATCCAAGATCTGCTTTTAGAATATTCTGGACAGGTACTAGATCTAAATAGGTTGTCTGATTACGATCGAGCTTCTATGACCTATTTTACTGATCCAAAGGTATGTCGGCAGCCTCGCCTACACATAACAATATCCTTGGATGTGACTGAGGACCATCGCGCTTTCATAGATCGAGCAAAACCCGAGGATACATTTACCGGCTACCTTACGTGGGCGTTGCTTGCCACAATACATCGTCATTCATATTTATCGTGGCGATATATCCATGGAGTATGGTATGCCTTTGATGATTTGCCACTTTTCATTCCTGTTGCTACTGGCATGCCTGGCAATCGACTCGATTCTGTTCTGCTCAAGAATATTGCAGCAACAGACTGGGAATCTTTTTCGCTTAGATACAAGTCAGCTATTGAACAGTCACGCCGCTGCTGGTCTAACCCATTTGAAGACCAACTTCATTGGAGTGTCTATCACTTTATTGGCAACCTTCCCGGCATTCAGTTTACTAGTTTAATGATTCACGAGTCTGGGATCGAGACCACTCGACCCATATTCTATTTCGGTCATCGCTATGAAGACAGAGGCAATCTCTTCGTCCCTTTCACAGTGCAATTCCACCATGCAACATTCGACCCCGTCCTGCTTGAAAAGTTCATCGCTGACTTCCAAGAGCTGCTAGCCTCGGGTAGGAATTGAAAAATGCAATCCGCGGAGATAATGGTCTTCGTCAAGCAACTCGATGTGTGTTTGTTTACCAAGAGAACTTAAGTCACTGGTTCTGATTCATAGCGCGGACTGCGATGATGTTAAATCGTTGACTAACTCACACCCCCTATGTAGAAAATGATTATTTTTTTAATTTTAAACATAATACTTCGCAGCTTGCTTCGCGGGTGCGCCGTCGTTTCACTAAAATTGCAGTTTGTTTCTACCGTGTCGATAGATGTCGGTATGTCATGAATTGAATGGCACAATCTAGAAAGTCGAATGTGAAAAATGCAAAGAACACTAGATTTCTAGAGGGTGCCCTATAGGAAGTAATATCTACTACTGCATTATCTTGGGCCAACGAGGAAAGAATGGCAGGATTAACTTGGCTACATCTCTCGGACTGGCACGAGAAAGGTAAGGACTTCGACCGCACGATAGTGCGAGATCGATTGATCGAAGACATAAAAAAAAGACATGATCTCAGCCAAGACCTTGCAGAAATAGATTTTATCATCTTTAGCGGCGATGTGGCGTTTTCCGGGCAGAGCAAGGAGTACAAGGTGGCAAAAAAGGAATTCTTCGAGCCTATTTTGGAAGCTTGCGACTTAAGTTCCGATAGGCTTTTCATAGTGCCTGGCAACCACGACCTCGATAGAACCAAATTTGAAATGCTTCCAGCGCCGCTTTTAAACCCATTAGAGTCAAGCACTCAAGCAAAGTATTGGCTATTTGATCCAGAAAAAAGATCAGAGGCATTGAAACCTTTCAAGGCATTCGCTAGCTTTGTTAGCAGATACACACACCAGAAAAATCCGAATTATGCCAATATTCGCCGGTTTAAAATCGATGGCAAAAATATTGCTCTGATTGGTCTCAATTCTGCTTGGATGTGTGGACGTCGCAAGAACTCAAAAGACGAAACGGATGATAAGGGCGCAACAGTTGTGGGCGAACCTCAGATCTATGACCTTGTAGAGGCGATTTCTGAATCGGACATAAAAATTGCCGTTTTACACCATCCTTTCGACTGGCTGGCGGACTTCGAATCCAGCCAAATCATGCGTCGCCTCTTTAAGAGGTGTGATTTTATTCTGCGTGGACATCAACACGAGCAACAGGTTACCGTGATTCACAGTACATATGGGGATTGTATTGTCATTCCGGCAGGGGCCTGTTACGATCGTTGCAGCTACGCTAATGCATACAATTTTGTTCATCTGGATTTTGAGAGCGGAAAAGGGATCGTATTCCTGCGATGCTGGAACGAGAGGGATGAATGGAGAGAAGATATCGATTCCTCTCCAGAAGGAAAGTTCGAGTTTAGCCTTTCCAAATTTATACCTAACAATGCCGAACCAAAGAATCTAAATGCCACTAAGTCAATCATTGAACCGGTAAATATTATCGGTCGTGATGAGCAGATCAATGATTTTTCTAAATTAATATCTGATTTTGATCATGCACAAGTAGTCTGTGATAATGTGTTGCTGATTTCCATATGGGGATTTGGGGGTGTAGGCAAAACATATTTGTTGAAGAAATTTGGCGAGATTTGTGACTCTGATAAGTGGTTTATAACCGGCATGAGCATTCAAATACCTCACCCCGAGGAACCATTGTCTGTTTTTCTAAGCCGCATCCATCGATTTCAAAACAAGCCTGATGCTAGCAAATTTGAAACAATCTCAAATTTTGTCGCGTCTTTACCATCGCGTTCTGCTTTGCTAGTTGATGAGTTTCAATCAGATGATAAGGATTTTGTTGATTCGTTCGAGTGGATGATTAGTCAAATGGCCATCCAGACAAACCATCGCTATCTGATTATTACAACCTGTCGCCCAAGACCAAGTTTTCGCCGCGTTCAAGTTGTTCATTACATTGGCACTGAACAAGGTCTGCCTCCTTTAACATTGAAAGAAACTCAAGAATATCTGGATTTGTACTGGAAAGGAAATCCCATAAACAAATATATCAATAAGATCTTTCGTGTTACTCAAGGAAATCCAAAAAGACTTAATTATTTGTACGCACATCACAAGATTTACGAAAAAGTATTGTTGCATAGTGATTCATCAGTATTAGATGATGAACCTGTGATTCAAGCAACCTGGGAATATATATATAATACTGAAAATCTCCGCCTCGTTGCTGATTTGGCTGCTATTGTGGGTATGGTTAGCACCGAATGTCCTAATGATATTTTCGACCAAATGATTGAAAATTGGTATGAACTCAGAAAATCAATGCTCGATCGATCATTGCTGGAACAGGTTAGGCCAGATACATATAAAATACACGATTTATTGCGCGATTATTACTACAAGAATATGCGAAATACCGATAAAAAACAACAACATCAGAAAGTTGGCTATTACTATGAAGATGATAACCAACCAGTCGAAGCACTTGAACACTATTTGCGAGCAGAGGATAAAGAGAGCATTCGACGGGTATACAGACCCGCATATAAAATAATGGAACGTAATAGTGATTATAAATCGATTATCCGTCTGATCGGAAAGCAAATTGATATCTTTGGTGCTAATGATGAATTCGGTGTCGATGTTGTTACCGACAGGGGTATGTCTTATCGGATCTTGACGAACTATCAATCAGCTTTATCGGATTTTGAGCAAGCATTATCGATCTGCAATCACATTGACGTTCCTGAAAATAGCTCAAAGCGAGCTAAAATTTTTTGGGGATTAGGTGAAACATATAGACGATTGGATCGCTATGAAAAATCGTTAGAGTTTTACGATAAAGGCCTTGTAATTTATCATATTCATGAAAATAAAGACGGCATGGATGGGATTGCTAAATCCGAACGAGGAAAATCAGCAGTTTACAAGATGATTTCTCGCTATCAGGAATCGATTCAAGGATATATAGCCGCAGGCAACCTGTATAGGAGAATGGAAAATCTGGATGGACAGTTGTATTGTGAACGAGGAATAGCCGCTGTTCATATGCTGCAAGGATTTTACGTTCAAGCGCGAGAAGGGTACGCACATTCGCTCAAGTTATATAGAACAACAAAAAACCCGCGCGGAATTGCTTATGCCAGCTGGGGTTATGCTGAATCTCTTCGATTAAAAGGCGACATTGAAACCGCGATTGAGACATATAAAGATGCACTCAAATTGAGCAAGAAGATTGGAGACGATTGGAGTATTTTTTACCTGAGCCTTAATTTGAGTGAATGTTATCGTACGAAGAGAGATTTCAAGAAAGCTCGAGGATGGCATAATCTGATGAAGAAACTTAAGACGTATCAAAACAGCTCTGTCCTCCAAGCTCACTACCTTCTCGCCACAGCAGAATTGCAACGTCTTGAGGGAAAAACTGATTATGAGCTGTATCTAAAAGCAAAAAAAATGTACCAAGAAGTGCCAATGGGCTTATTCTGGGGCATCGCACATAGTAGAATTGGATTAGGTCTGGCCGAACTTAAAACCCTAAAAGATGAAGATAAGGGTCCGTGGAAAGATCGAATGAACTCTATCGTAGAATATTGTGTTGAAAAACAACTGCCTAATGAAATACAAACAGCAAAAAGAATTATCGAAGAGCAAAATCCCGATGAGTTGCATCCGCTATCATTTCCGTGAAAATAAGTTATATTCACTGGAGTAGCATACATCTCGAAAATCGGTATTATCTAATCCGTGATCGATGACAGGAATATCTCCTTCCTCGTCACAATTTAGCTTTTCTCATTGCCCGTCTCATAATTCTTCCCCCTCCTTGCTTCATCTCTGCCCCCATCCGCGCGCGTCCTCCTTTCGCGTCGGTATGAGGCACTGTCTCCCGTCGCCCACTAGATCAAACCGCCCCGCCATCCTCAACCCTTCTTTAACTAGATCGTAGTTCATAGGATCTCGATATTGCAGTATTGCACGCTGAATCCTCTTCTCCCTTCCTTTCGGCACGTGCACGGGCGTGAGTGTGAAGGGGTCGAGGCCAGTGTAGTACATGACTGTAGATGCGGTCATAGGCGTAGGCGTAAAGTCCTGCACCTGCTCCGTGTACATGTGATTATCACGCAGATACTCTGCCAACTCAATCATATTCGAGACAGTGCATCCCGGATGGCCGGAAATAAGGTAAGGTAGAAGGTACTGCTCCTTTCCTACTGCTTTCGAGGCTGCGAGAAATTGCTCTCGGAAAGCTTCCAGAACCTCACGAGGAGGTTTATGCATGCATTTCGTGACGTTTCGGGAGATATGCTCAGGAGCGATCTTGAGGTGGCCGGAGACATGATGCTGGCACAATTCCTGCAAGTAGGAAGAAGAATCCGCTAGGATCAGGTCGTGCCTGATTCCAGAGACGATGAAGACCCTTTTAACTCCGGGAATTTTACGTAGTCGGCGCAGAAGCTCCACCTGTCGGGAATGATCTTTGTCAAGAGTTGGACAATCCGCCGAGCAAAGTTTGTCTTGGCATGCGCCCTGTTTCCAGCGCGAGCAGGAGAGGCCGTACATGTTGGCGGTCGGGCCGCCAACGTCCTGAATAATGCCCTTGAAGCCCTTCATCTTTGTAAGCTTTACCGCTTCGCGTTCTATGGAGTCAAGGCTTCTGCTTTGCACTATTCTTCCTTGGTGGTGGGTTAGGGCGCAGAAAGAACATGAACCAAAGCAGCCTCTATGACTTGTGATGGAAAACTTGACTGGCTCAAGGGCCGGAACAGGCTCCCTGTAAGATGGATGAGCTTCCCTGGCATAAGGCAGCTCATATATGTGATCTAGTTCCTCGACTTTAAGGGGCCGGGCTGGCCGGTTTTGGATGATGACTGTTTTGGGGTGCGGCTGGACTGCTGTCCGACCGTGAAAAGAATCTTGCTCCGCATAGTGCAAGGCGAAAGCCTCGGCATATTTTTTCTTATCCCCCGAGACTTCTGCAAAGCCCGGGATGACCAAACAGTCCGGATGTGATGTGTTTCGCCAGTGCCCTATCTCCTCTTTCACGGTTGTTCCGGCAACATCCCTGATCTCTTGAATCCTTTCGCCCTTCTCCAGCCTCAGCGCCACCTCCCTTAGGGGATTTTCACCCATCCCGTAGATGAGCAAATCAGCAGGCGCATCAGCCAAAATAGACTGGCGTACCGAGTCTGACCAGTAGTCATAGTGAGCAAACCGGCGCAAACTAGCCTCGATTCCTCCTAATATTATTGGAATGCCGGGAAAAAGAGCGTGAACCTTGTTGGTGTAGACGATAGCTGCCCTATCCGGCCGACGCAAGGCTCCACCGGGCGAATAGACATCTGAGCTGCGGCGCTTTAAATTGGGCGTTAAGTTGTTTACCAGAGAGTCAACGTTTCCCGAAGATATACCGAAAAAGAGCCTTGGACTTCCCAGCCGCAGGAAATCATCATCTTTTTTCCAGTCCGGCTGCGCAATTATGCCCACGCTGTATCCTCTATCCCAGAGCACCCGTCCAATGAGAGCGGCAGCAAAGGAGGGATGATCAACGTAAGCGTCTCCGCTTATGAGAATTACATCAAACTGCTCGATCCCTTCTATCTTTGCTTCCTGCAGGGACATGGGCAGGAAACGGGGCTGCTTCAACATTACATTTAAGTGGCGCCACTGGCATCATAAACTCTTCGGTAGTCTACCTAAATTGCATGCAACCACAATTGAGTGATATGGCCAGATCTGCATTCCATAGTACCATTTGATACTGGTAATAACTCAAGTTGCAAGCACCAGGGTATTCATTCAAAAACCATAAAATTTATTTAGTTCTGCCTACTCATTTATTCCACGGATAAGAATCCTTAAATTATAAGTCTCATAGTAACCTTATCGCTTTCCAGATCAAGATGCAGCCCAGGAGAATGCTGCTAACATCCTGGGCAGATGATAGTCCCGGCTAAAATAGCCCAGACTGACAATAGCGAAAGAAATGCAATTGCAGGGTAAAAAGGTGTTGAAATGCATACGAAAAAGATCCTCATTTTTCTATTCATACTATCATCGATGCTGATTGCTACGGTGGAAGCAGAGCTGAAATCCAATGAAAAGCAGGAGATTCTTGCCGCGCACAATCGATATCGTGCCGAGGTAAATGTCACTGCCTTAAACTGGTCCGAGAACCTTTCCCAACAGGCGCAACAATGCGCCGATTATAATGCCGCAAACTTTCTGCCCCAGGGAAGACAAAAGCACTGTCCCAAGTCCGGATTTGGGCAGAATATAGCACTTGCGACCTTGAGCTTGCATAGGACTCTCAGCCAAATGGTCGATCAATGGGGCGAAGAAAAACGCAATTTCATCAATGGAGAGTATCCTTCCGTCAGCGCCACTGGATCGCCAGGTGACGTCAGCCACTATACGCAAATGATCTGGCAGGAAACGGAAGACGTGGGATGTGGAAAGGCCAATTCCAGCGGATATGAAATCTTAGTCTGCGACTACAGCCCGCGAGGCAACATAAACGGCACCGCAGTTTATGCTCCGCAGCGTCCTAAGACCGTTGAAGTTGGGGCGACAAATCAGTTTAAAACACTGACAAACGACTTTTCCAAAAATCCAAAGCGCCATATCATCATCAATACCGTATTCAACCGGCCCGTCTCATGCTACTCGATAAGCCCGGTTTAGTGGAATGAACGAAGGAACGGAGAAGAATAAAACAATTAGCGGCAGAAAAAAGAGGATCATTATGCTCGACATTTTAAGAGAGAGGCGCAGCATCAGAAGATACAAGGATCGTGAGATCGAAACTGAGAAGATAAATCTGCTCAAGGAGGCCGCCTTGCGCTCCCCCTCCTCTCGCGGCATCAACTCCTGGCGATTTCTTTTTGTCACGGACAAAACAAACTTGGAGGAGCTCTCCAGGGCTAAAGAGAGCGGTTCAAGCTTCCTGAAAGGAGCAAGTCTGGGTGTGGTTGTCTGCGCCGCACAAGAAGAGTCGGATGTCTGGGTGGAAGACTGCTCCATTGCCTCCATTATCCTGCAGCTTGCCGGCCAGAGCCTGGGGTTGGGCTCTTGCTGGATCCAGATCCGAAAGAGAATGCACAGCAGCAATCTGACCTCGGAGGATTACATCAAGCGAGTGCTTTCTCTGCCTGAGAATTTGAGTGTTCTGTCCATGATCGCCTTCGGCTATCCGGATGAGGATAAGAGGCCTGTTCCCAAAGAGCAGCTCGAATATGAGAAGATCTTGATATAGATATAGAAAGGACATAATCTAGAAATCAAGTGATTTCTCGATTTTTCCAAGGCCAAGCTTGCTGCGCGGGTGTGCCGCCGCCGTTTCACTTTTCACCTTGCCGAATTTATCAATTAATTCCGCGAAAATTGATAGAAAAAAAGAAAAAAGGATAAAGGATATTTAAGCTGCCTTTGTCTCTTCCGGATAGCGAGAGGCGATATTGCCTGAAGCATCCGTTAAGGTTGCCACATCTCCGCCATTGTTCCAGATGGATGAGCTGCGGTTCCAGAAGAGATCTTCGGAAGTGTCATTTCCGATTCCCGTGTGAATCTTGGCCCTGGCTCCTGCACTCAGGCTGAAATCAGGGAATGAGTAGGTGTGATTCTGCGCATCTTGCAGCGTCCAGCCAGCCAGGCTGACATCCTCTGTGCCCAGATTTGATATCTCAACCCATTCGTCAATCAAGTTCTCTTTTTCCGGGCTTGGAGCCGCAAAATTGGCGCCGGTTATGGCTATTTCGCTCTCTGCTGCGCCCTGCACCAATGCCGCCCCAATAAATAGGACTGCGAGGGAGATTAGCGCACCTGTATATATTCGATTATTCATCTTTAATTCTCCACATTTGTGTTTCCTTGGGTTAGTATGTTTTGTACTGATTTAACTTCAATGATATAAATTTTTCCAAAGAGTTGATTGCTAATGTGGCTACAATTTACAATCAATTAATAATTAAATTTATATTTTGAATAATTAATTACCATAATCTATGCACCCCATTGTAATCAATCATCCCGCTATCTGGTGAATCTGCAGACCCTTGCGACCGTTGGCTGCAAGGTCGCAGGATGACGGGCTGGGGCGAAGAGCTGACGGCAGCTTGATAGGCCATCCTCTGGTGCGCCACACGCATATATCAGTTGCAACAAATAGTTGGTGCATGGAAGACGATATAATTTATGAGAAGGCAGTCGAAATAATCAATCCCGGCCGGCTTTATTTTGCCATCAAAGCCATGAGGAACTCGCCGGTTAAGATATCGTTTGACATGGGCGACCTGAATCTAACATCGGGAGCCGTCTCTTCTCTGGTAAGCATCGAAGGGAAATTACCGGATGAAGTACAGGCTATGCAGTGGCTTGTGCCCCTGGAGGATCTGAAGATATTGCAGGATTTGATCCCGCCGGATACATTTTACTGGGAGAACCGGGCCCTGGTATTGGAGTGGCAGTGCGATCTGGTCGTTGACAGCACGATCGACGAAAAGAGCCCACTGGAGTCGATCGACCAGGAAGAAGAGTATCGCGATCAGCTCCTGGTTACCAATCGAGAGTATCGTGAACTGCAAATGGCATTGGACGACTGCAACTCCCACATCCCTCAGGTTCTCTTCTCCATTTATCCCGACCGATTGAATTTCGCAGTCAATTGTTCAAAGCATGACGAAATTGTGGGGACGATGATCCAACTGAAAGGGCAGAAAGGGACGTGAGAATTTTATAAAATTTTTCATTTGATACAAAGTCCGAAATGCCCTGCATCCTATTCTCTCTTCGCCACAGCTCCAGGCCCGCGGCGCGCTCGTGACCCTCCGGCTGCAACTCTCGCGGAAGGGCAGGCTCTTTCCTTCCCTGGTTAATTTGGATTTGGATGAGATATTCAGGATGAAAAGCAATGTGGAGGGCGATATCCATCTTCTGCCAGTGGCCACAAAGGTTCTGGTACCCATCTCCTGCCCCATGAAGTCCAGATATTGCAACGGGCAAAATGTTTTTCATGTGATAAATGAGCGATTTAGTTTAGAGAACGGGAAAGACCCCTAATGAAAAATGAAATAATTCTAATCTCTATCTCGATTCTTATGGCGTTATTGGTGCCTACACTGGTTTTAGCAGCGCCTGAAGAAGCCTATGGCATTGTGACTAACGTTGTGGATGGCGATACTATTTCCGTCCAGCTCCAAAACTACGATAGCAGGATCGGCAATATCACAGTTCGTCTAGCTGATGTTGATTCTCCTGAAATGAACGCTCCTGGCGGCTTAGAATCAAAGAATTATGCTTTCCAAGTATTAAATGGCAGCTTCGTCAACTTGGACCTCGATGACGTGACCGGAAAAGATAGATATTGTCGTTGGGTGGCAGTTGTATTTCTCCAAACACAAGATGGTACGCTAGTGAACTTCAACAGGATGCTGGTTGACTCCGGTCATGCCAGCATTTGGGATTTCAAGAATAATGAATTTGATCCTGCCGCCTGGTGGAATGGGGACTACCCCTCAACCGCCTGCAAAATTGATGCTCCAGGCAACATCCATTCTAAGTCATGTTCTGATGGTTCGCTTGTTGGCAGTAAATCATCCCGAAAATATCACTATTCTTGCTGCCAGTGGGCCAAGGAAATAAGTCCTGCAAACGAGATCTGGTTCAACAGCTCTCTGGATGCTCGAAACCAAGGGTATGTGCCATGCAAAGTGTGCTGCCCCCTATAGCGTTTCAATTCGCGAAAACATACTCAGGGATCAATTCCTCAGAGCCTTGAAGCATGGTAGACCTTCTCAATTAAGACCCTGGTCCAGCGAGGCCGAAATAAACCAATGTTTTAACTTCGCGGCTTCGCGCCTTCGCGTGAAACCGGACCCGGATGAATCTCACATTCATGGCCTTAATTAGGCCAGGCGGGTAGCTAACCAGTCTTAGTTGCCTTTTTTCCAGATCCTCACAATGATGGTAATTCCGCCTATGTTTATGGCCAGGATAAGTATGATTCCGATTATTCTCTTCCAATCTCCCTGAGGTGCAACCTTCCCTGCCAGATCCATTGCCACGTCTCCGTTCATCAGCACCCCCCACTCCTTTCCGTCCGCCTTGAGGCTGTACTGTCCACGTGGCAAGCCCCGGAAGCTGTACTCTCCCCCTGCGGTGCCATTAGCCAGTCGCTCCTTCCCCCGCCACAGCTCCAGGCCCGCGGGCGCGCCCGTGACTCGCAGCACCCCTGCTGAGCTCATGAAATCTAAATCGCATATTTCATATCCTTTGAAGCTCGTATAGGATCTTGATATGTTCGCAGAATACATTCAGGCGGCTCTGGAGAAGGCGCAATACAAAGTTATCGATAATGGGGACGAGCCATATTTTGTGGATGTTCCAGAATTAGATGGTGTATGGGCGACAGGCTGCAGTGTTGAGGTAGCACGCAGGAATTTCATCGAGGCCCTTGAGGATTGGATCGCAGCACATCTGCTATGGAATCTGGCACTTCCTCCAATTGGCGGTCAAACCATAAGCGTCTCAAAGGAGCCGATACCTGTTGCCTAAGCTTTCTCCTGTATCGCGATCAGAGTTGATCTTCCGGCTGAAAGAGCTTGGATTTGAGGGTCCGTATCCTGGCAAAAGGCATCAACACATGAAAAGAGGGATTACATTGGCCATCATTCCAAATCCTCATGGTGAGAAAATAAGCGTCGATCTACTTTCAGAGATTCTGAGAAAGGCACAGATCAGTCGAGCGGATTGGTTTTCTGTGGCTTGATGGGATTTTAGTCCCTTCCTTTCCAAATCCTGAAGATAATCACAATTCCTGCCAGGTTTATAGCCAGGATGAGGATCACACCAAGGATCTTCTTGCTGCTGCCCGGCATTGCCCCCTTCCCCGCCAGATCCATCGCCGCGTCCCCGTTCACCAGCACCGCCCACTCCTTTCCGCCAGCTTTGAGGCTGTACTGTCCGCGCGGCAGGCCCCGGAAGCAGTTCTCCCCCGCGCTGCCGTTTGCCAGTCGCTCCCCATCTCGCCAAAGCTCCAGGCCCACGGGCGCGCCCGTGACATGCAGGTTGAAGTCCTCGCGGATGGGCAGGCTCTTGCCTTCCAGTGTCATTTTGGACGAGATATTCAGGATGCTCTGCACTGTGGGCGCGATGTCCACTTCCGACCATCGGCCGGCTAAGTTCAGCTCCTCCACCCCCGGCCCCAGGAAGACCAGGGGAACGCGCAGGGCCTCTGGCCTGGAGGCGTACTTCTCAGCCGAGTGCCCACCCTTGCCAGTCGCAGAGGGAAAGACCATGCCATGGTCGGCGGTGACGGCCAGTAGCACGTTATTCCGGCGGCAGGCCTCGACCAATCTCCCTAGCGGCACGTCCAGGGCTTGCACCGTCTGGCGATAGCCGTCCGCGCCCAGATTATGCCCGGCGCTGTCCACAGCGCCCACATTCACCAGCATGAGAAAGCGCTGGCCGGAGAGGTTTTGGACGATGTCCGCTGCCGCATCCAGTGCCCAGGCATTGTAGCCGGCGTAGCCCGCTTCGCCCTGGGGTGCAGAATACCGGGCAAATCTGTCCCGCCACACCTGAAATCGGTATCGCAGGCCCGGAGGAGCACCTGCCCGAAAGCCGGGAATGGGCTCGGCTCCGTGCAGGGCATTGTCACCCAGATAAAGGACGCCATCCATCTCTTGCAAGACGGGCATAGCATCGCCCCGCTCCAGCACGGCCAGACAGAGGTAGCCATTGGCGCGGGCGGCGTCGAAGATGGTGGGGCCGGAATTGTCAGGGTCCGTTCCCGAATTGCCGGTGATGAGAACGCTATGACTCTTGGTAGTCTCCGGAACAGGCACCTGCACGTCCACGGCGCGCGCCCCGCCGCCTGTCAAATTGAAGAGCACGGCCCCTTCCAAAGGCGAGCCATCCAGGGCATAGGCGCGATGCTCCGGATAGACGTAAGACGCACCAAGACCATCCACCACCAGGATGACTGCGCCGCCCGGCTGGGCCTGCGGGCCTACCTGCACATCGATGGCACTGCCTACACCCGGCATCAGAAATAATAGTATTAATAAAAAAAGAGAGAAACGGATCATCCAAGATATGCGATCTCTAGAAGTCCGTCATGACCCGGTACTGGTCGATCTCCGTCTGCTTAAGGCCCGTCAGGAACTGCTCGGCCATGTCGCGAATATCCTTGGAACGGGTTATGGCCCGGCCCACTACGAGGATGTTCGCACCTGCCGCGAGAGCTGCACCTTCGGTATCCACGCGAATGCCGCCCGCCACAGCCACCAGCAGCCGTCTTCCATCTTTGGCCAGGGCCTGTATCTCGCCGATATTGCTCCAGGCGTGCGCGCTCTTCTCCATGTCTATGGCCCGGTGCAACTCTACGACGTCCGGCAGAACCTCCAGGCCCTGCAGGACAGCCAGCGGATCGGACACATTGAGCATGTCGATGATGGAGTAGATGCCGGTCTTCCTGGCCTCCCGGATGGAAAGCTCAAGCGTCTTCTTGGGGGCAAGGCCGGATATGACCACCGCATCTGCAGCGGAGTCTGCCGCCAGGCGCACCTCTAAGTTGCCCGTATCCAGAGTCTTCAGATCCAGAATGACAAAAGCGCCCGGTCGAATGGCCCGGATCTCCTTGACCACACTGATTCCTAGCATCTTGACCAGGGGCGTTCCTACCTCGATGAGAATGTGATCGCTATCCGGCAGAGCTGTGAGCACGCGGCGCACCTCGGCCAAGTCCACCAGATCGAATGCCACTTGCAAGTATGGCGGGTCCCAGAGACGGGTGACCCGGAAGCCCATGATGGGATGAGTGGAGCGGTCCTTCTCGTAGAGCATCAGATCTACATCCGGGAATCCGGCCATGGCTCTTTCCAGGGCCAGCTTGGTCGCCCCGTAATTGTAGCGATAGATGGCGTCGTAGTCTTTTGCCTGGGGATGAATGAACACGGATACTATTATCAGCAGCTCCTCAGCCATATCCCTGGGAATGATGCCTTCAGCTACCGCATCAGCCACCGCCTTGGACACAGCCATCTGGGCCGGGCCAAAGATCTGGGCGGCTTGATCCATATTTTTCACAGTGACTTTAGGTACGATGAGCGTGGACGGCTTGGGCGGCAGATTGGGCCGGATAACACCTAAAAGGGGCGTGTGCCCTGCCGAAAGCTGTGTGAGTCCAGAGGCAAAGGCCGTGGCTACCGGCCCCTCCTTATCTCCGATGATCAGATCGATATGAGCAATCTCAGGCTCCTTTCCCATAAGAGCCTCTCCAACTAAAAACAAAAAGATTCACCTCGCCCAGGAGGTGAGCAATCTCTCTATTTTAACCCTTTTGCCATTCAAATGAGCTGCCAGTAGATAAGCGGGGCCAGCGCCAACAGGGCCAGTCCCGTGGCCAGCCTCATTCCTACTCTGTGATCCTTGCGGAAGGTGTCCACCTGCTCCGGGCTCATGCCCAGAGCAATTGCCCCTCCCAGGATGATGATGGGCAGAATTACTCCTAGATTGAAGAAAAGCAGATAGGCAGCACCCTCAAAATAGCTTCTCGCCGAGAGAAGATCCAGTATCGCGAGGTAGATGGCGCCCACACAGGGAGCCTTGACCAGGGAGAAGAGCGCCCCGATAAAGAAGTACGAGCTGAAGCGGCCCTTGTCAACCCCAGCCTGGAAATACTTGAGAGCCCAATCTGTGCGAAAGAGAGATGGCCGTCCCTGCTGGAGCCGCAGCGCATCCCAGACCTGAGAGAGGCCGGCGAGCAGCAAAAAGGCGGTCAGGATATAGCGGAAGGCACTGGCTATCGCCTCCGTCTGCAGCAGTTGCTGCATACCCAGGCCGAAGAGAAAGTACATGGTGAAGATGCCCAGAGAGAAAAATACCACCATCATCACCAGCTCCCGCCTCTTTCCCGTGGTGGAGAGCACCGATGCCGCCAGGAAGACCAGGATGCCCAGCAGGCAGGGATTAAAGCCCGCCACCAGCCCCGCACCTAAAACGGCAGAGATTGTGTAAAGGGAGATCTCCTCTAAATTCAGGCTCTGGCCATTGGCAGCCGCGATGAGGCTCTGCTTTGTGCTCTCATTGCCGGGGAGGGTGAATGCAGCCGGAGGGGGGAGGGTCTGGTTGGCCAGAGCGCCTTTGATGAGGCTTACCAGCAAGGCATTGTCTCCCCCATAATCCCGGTAGTTTATGACTTGCATACCTATTATGATGGCAGGAACGTCCTTGGCCCGATACTGCCTGATGATGCGATGTCCATCCTCTGAATAATAGTAGTACCCAGTGACATTGATAGGCACATCCAGTCCGATCTTCTCTAAAGCTCTCTCAGCAGCAGCGCATTTCGTGCATCCTGGGGACTTGATTATTATGACTTCGGTGGCTCCCGTGTCGTCTTTCCCAATAGCTGCGACGCCACTCAAAAATACCACAGCTATGCCAAAGAGCAGTATGAGCGCGAGGATGAGAGCGTTGACCGCAATGCGAGGCATGATAGAGCGCATCAGCTACACTAAGGACAGAAGAGGTATAAAACCCCCATGATCCTTAGGTCGTTATGCGGCAGTAAAAAAATCAATATAAATGATCGCAGAAGCAAAAGCTGGCCTTGGCAGGGGAATGATTCAATAATCCCCCGCCAATCAAACTCATCTCTTTATGCGTTCTTTTAGAATTCACTCTTCCGTGAAATATTCAAGGGTCGGCATATTCTCCTTTGAGGCCTCGCTGGATGCGAATGCCACAGAAGAGTTATCCTCTGCAACTAACACAACGGAGTAGCCACAGCCTTCTGTACAGGTCTCCACCGCTTTCTTTACGATGGGTGTTATGTCCCAGGTATAGCTTCCCTCTTTATCGACATTTACAGATGAAGAGGAGACGTCTGCGCTATAATCCATCTTGTCGTCCCAGGTCGCTGTATCCAGTGTCTCTCCGTGTAAATAGTACGCCGTGATCTTGCCGGGCTTGTCGACCTGAGCGGCATGAAGAGTCAGTGTGGCCGAAGCGATCTGCTCTGGCTTGAAGATTCCCTGCGAGCCGAACATATTGATAACGCTCAGGTAGACCTGCTTGGTAGAGTTTCCATTCTGGGATGCGGCCCAGAGTAGATCGCTATCTGCAAAGCTCTGGCTGGAATTGTTTGCATCCACATAGGTCTCAACGTCCATCTCTGCTTTAAAGCTCCCCGCGGTGGCAGTGGCGGCCAGCAGCAGGAGCATCCCCATAAGTGCATACAAATATCTCAAATTCATTTCCTCCACGAGAGTACCTGTGATCGAACAAATAAAAAGACTTATGTTCATATGGATCTTATGTAGGCAATCTTTTCCCTACATGATCTGCACATTTTAGAGATCCTCCTTTCTAAACGTCCACACCCCTTCCAGCGTCACCTTCTCCGCCATCCCTCCAAACCTCGCTCCCAGGATCAGCTCCCCGATCTCCTCCTTCATCACCCTGGCAATGCCGATGATGGACGTGGTAGGCCGGGCGTTCACATCTACTGCCCAGGGTCGCTCCCCCAGCACAAAGTCGATTCCCGCATACCCGGAGAGTCCTAGGACGGCAGCCGCCGCTCTAGCTTCAGCCCAGATCTCATCGGCGCGGGGCGTGTTGTAGGGTACCTGGCTTCCCTGGTAGCTCATGCCCTCTCCCTGAAAGTCGATGAGCTGGCGGTTGATGGTGAGCGGCAAAAAGCCCTCCACTCCCACGATGAAGCTAGCGGACAGGTGCAGTCCTTCATGGTAGCGGGTGACGATCTCCCCGGGACCTGCCCGGGCAAAAGAGGTGACCCGCACGCCCTCTGAGCCGCAGCCTGTGCGCGGCTTTACCACATAGCGATGGCAGCCCTTCTCCACAGGATCGGGCCTGTCCACTATTTCGGCCACGGGAACGCCAGCCTGCGCCAGAGCCCGAGTGCAGAGCAGCTTGTCAGCGCATAGCCGCGCAACAGCGGGACTTGCCCCCAGGTTCACAGTGTTTTTCTCCAGGATCTCCAAAAGATGCGGCTGCATGCCGTCCGGCGCGATCAGGAGTCCTGCATCTGCTTCGTTGTCCAGGACGCCTTCAAACTCCTTTTCTCCTTTTATGAGAATGGGCCGGCCTGCTCCTACGACTGGCCCGAATGTGGGATAGAGCACCTCATGCCCGGCCCTCTCGAAGCTGCTCGCCAGGGTGGCCAGCATGGCCCGTCCCTCCAGCTCGCAGGTCCCGCCCAGGCCAAGAGCGGAGGCGTACTCGGCAATAAGAATCTTCATGGAAAGTAAGGACTGTATTGCGGTGCAAATGTACTTAATCCATGCGCTCACATTTCAACAAAATCAAAAAGTCCGAGATCATCGAAGTATGTAATAATACCAGAGCGATCAAGAAACTCATCGAGGGAATAGAAGATAGTGGACTACGCGGACTCCAAATGATACATCGTCTGGCGTTGGCATTCGCGGGCAGAGGACCTGCGCGGCCTGGCCCTGTGGTGCCGAAAAGGGCGGGAAAGACTCTGCCCATCCCTGGGCGCAGATATTTATTCGATACGGACATCAAGGTTGATTATGCGACAGGTGATACTCACTCCCGGAGAAGACGGCTACTGGGTAGTAGAAGTGCCCAGTCTTCCCGGCTGCATCAGCCAGGGAAAGACCAGGGAGGAAGCTATTACGAATATCAAAGAGGCGATTGAGGGTTATATTGCAGCTCTGAAGGAGGATGGTCTTCTCATTCCTGAGGAGCATTTCGAAGTTCTCGTGGCGGTGGTATGAATAAGTTGCCCGTTATCTCAGGCAAAGAGTGCATTGAGGTTCTGGAGGAAGCGGGATTCTACATAAAGAGGCGTGAGAGCAGCCATGTGATCCTGAGGAGAGATGATCCCTTTGCCCAGGTTGTTGTTCCGGATCACAAGGAGATAGATCGGGGCACCTTGAGGGCCATCATCAGGCAGGCGGGGCTTTCTGTCGCTGAGTTTGTGAAGCTTCTTTAGCTCCAATTTTTTTGATTGCCGACGAGACGACAACCCCCGCATCGATTTCGCCCGTCCGGCCGGGCCCGCGGGCAGGAGCAGATTGCCATGCTGCAAGGCCGTCTGGATTCTAAGCAAGGTGCTACTGCCAGGACTAAAAGCCCGCCATCAACCGCCTGTGCCATTTCAGGCCACTATGAACCACTCATCGCGGCTGATTCCAGAGTCCCTTAAAATTCGGACCAGGAGATCCACGCCGACATCCTGGCTACGGTGCCGATTTGGCAATTTGACACGCACAGGTCCCTTTGTCATGAATTCATGGTCTGTGCCGGTGAATGGTCCATTGAATAGTTTACTCGACAACCGCCACCGGCTCCAGAGACACAAATATTGCATGGCCTTCGATCGACGGGATGGGGTGTCCCATTCGGAGGCCAAGTACTATCCATCCTTCAATTGTGCTGATGAGCTCCCTGCGGCATTCTTCAAAGGTCTTGCCGGTGGCCCACACCCCCGGCAGCCCGGGAACTGAGGCATAATACGGCTCAGGGTCATCGATTATTTCATATTTCGCTCGCTCCAGGGCGGCTGCGATGTATTCGGCGAACATGTTAAGAGATATTATGCGTACTGTTCGGATTTAATCTTTCTTTCCGGCATGACGACCGCCATCAGAACACACTCCCGCCCGGCTGGGCCCGCTCGTGCGCTCGCGCTCGGGGGCGCGGGGTGCGTGCGGGGCTGGATCAAGAGGGGCGGGGAATCTGCAGGTAGAGGAGCCTGACTTCGGAACAGAAAGCCTCCCCGCCTTTGGCGATACCCATAGGACTAACATTCCTAATCGGAGCCTAAAAGTTGAATAAGCAAAACAGCATATGATATTTCAATGAAGACTCTGAATTACCGAATCAGGCTCGAAAAAGAAGAGGAAGGCGGCTATACTGTGATAGTGCCTGCTTTGGCTGGATGTGTTACCTTTGGTGAGACTGTCGAGGAAGCCATTTCCATGGCCAAAGAGGCGATAGAAGGCTATATTGAAACTTTGATCGATTTGGGGAAAAAAGTGCCAACAGATAACGATGTTTTGGAGTACACGGTTTCCGTT
>Ga0351907_1048_pt2 | contig 34688 bp, 30 predicted proteins | sample BONcelHT113001E6_FD_206861 | JGI IMG/M metagenome (GOLD analysis project Ga0351907, IMG submission 206861) | Enriched cells from coal bed in the Powder River Basin, Montana, United States - BONCAT cells T11 rep1 HSBNCT.T11.300.1.E6 ... | reverse complement strand
TTTTCCATTCGCTATGTCGAGATCGTCGTCAGTGAGTTTGCCCCACTTTTCTTTGACCCCGCCTTTCAGCTCATGCCATTTCCCCTTAAGAATATCTTCATTCATGATTTTCACTCCTGTTAACATTTATTGCTTTATTAGTTTGTTAAGTTGTTTGCTTTCACATTTTCGATTCCACGCAGCTCATCTTACAAGACCCGCCGACCTGACATGCGGTTAACCACAAACATTATTACGGCAACTACAAGCAGAAGATGGATCAACCCACCCGCGGTATAAGACGTTATCACACCCAACAGCCACAACACTCCCAAAACAATGATGATGTTCATCATGGTCTCTTCACTCCTCTCCGTCTTTTATATGTAAAGCTCGCCGCTATGCGCGAAGTATTTCGGCAACTCTCAATCCGCGGCAACACTCTTAATATCTGATCCTCTATGTTTAGAATACGCTAATTTCACTTTCGATACATTAGCACGGCCAAACGAAGTTTACATAAGAAATCAAGGCAACTTTATAACATTGTACAAATCTACCCTGGTTGCTAATTGACGGATAGGATTGCATTGATTTCAGAACGAGGAATATCATGGAACAAAGAAAAGACCTCCGACAAAATGTCGAAAGTCCTGATTTGCTTGGTGATCCACCTGCGACTTGAACTGATTTCCATCATAGAATCATTTTATTTTCTGTGTGTCGCAACACCCAATAGGGTTCAGGCTCATCCTACAAACTCGTTCTTGCCCTTTGTATTTCCTGCCGAACAGATTCAGGGATCAAATCACCGACTCGACCGGAAGCGAGGCATATATGAGTATCGGCAGCGCCGTAGTAAACCAGGATTTCATCTTCGGCATCCAGCACTTCCTTGTCTTCAGACGGCACGGCGCCGCAGGTGAAAACCACATTGGGCACCCAACTCTCGCCACTCTTGCCAATCTCATACTCGGTTTCCGGCGAAAGAACCGGGTTGGGTGAACGGTACAGCAGTCGTTCCGGTTTTGTCAGGTCGGTCAAAATAACACCCAGACGGTATACCTTGTTCCGGTCCACGCCGTGGATAATCTGCAACCAGCCGAATTGAGTCTTGATAGGCTGTGTTCCCGCCCCTAGCTTGAGAGAATCCCACATCCATCCCAGTCGCGGTCCCACAATGATCGAGTGGTTTTCCTTCGGTGCCGGAAATTCAAGTTTATCCATTGAAACCATCCAGATGCTCGGCTCAATCCGGTGGTAAATAATATATTTGCCGTTAATTTTTTCCGGAAACAATATCGCATCTTTGTCCCAGATGTCTTGGAATACGAGGCCTATCCTTTCCCATTTAGCAAAATTCCGCTTGATCAGATCCTCAATATCGATGGTGGCGGCAGCAACCTGGGCGAGGATTCCGTCGTAAGCAGTGTACATCATATAGATTTTACCTTCGATGAGAGTTACCCGCGGATCTTCGACTCCTTTTGACTCCGTTGAGTTCTCGGGAATGAAAACGGGCTCCGGCAGTCGCTCCAGCACTTTGTATCCGTCCGTTACAGCCATTCCGATCCGTGACACCAAGTCATCCCCATAAGCCCGATACAGAAGGTAAACCTTGTCTTTTACCCTAAAAGCCGCTGTATTTAAGACATACTTGCTTTCCCACGGGTGCTCTTTGATGGGACTCAACAAAGGATTATTCTGATGCCGGACCAAAGTCTGTGCCTTGGGATAGTCCTGCGACTCCTGCACAACTACCGTAACGTCCTTAGGTTTTACCTCCAGCAGAACGTCGAGAAGGTTTTCGTTGCCCCGGTTATCCCCTACAAGCTGAGATACCGTATTCATGATCTCGTTAGGATCATAGCCTAGCTTACTATAAATTTCCTCCAGAAAGTCGCGGTCGAACCAGCTTTCTTCGACATAGCAATAAAGCGGGGTGGGGACTCCTTTTCCACCCTTATAGCTGTAGCTGGCCCAACTCCAGGCCGAGCACGGCAGGAACGTGCCGTCGGCGAGCACCTGACTCAAGCCGTAGCCGGCGCACATGCTTCGTATCACCCTGGCCTGATCCTCGTGGCCATCTGCCGCCAGTTTCTGCGATAACGCCAAAAACCGCTTGACCACTGCCCGCTGGTGAGAGTTTTGAAACATATCCTGCGCAGTAAAGGGGATGTTTTGGGTGCGCCCGATCAGGGAATTTCTGATCTTACTGCCCAAATTCTTCCTCTCTCTAACGTACTTGCGCCAAAGATTCCCATAATTCTCGGCCATCATCAGCTGTCTGGCTACGAAAAGACAAAATCGCAACCTCGGGTATTCGCCGCCCATCCCTTGAGTCAGGGGTCTGACCACAATCCGGGAAGTGAGTTTGTTAAAGTCCGAGATGTTCTCCAGCTTCACCCTGCTGCTGCCTTGAACTTTTTCGCTCAGTATTATCGGTTTGGTTTGAACAGTACCCATTCCGTCCGGCCGCAAATTGTCCAAAATCCACAGCAAAAATCCGTCAGAATACTGCCTGGTCTCCATCAGATTAGCCAAACTTGTGGCATCCCGGACATTCATGTTTTTGATGAGTTCCCTCGGAGTTCTGAAGCCCGCCGAAATCATCAAATTCAGGGGGGGGAAGCGGAGCAGCGCTTCCTGCAATATCTCGTCTTTTACCGAAAACGCACCCGGTGAAGGAAATATCCGCAATAGTCCTTCGATAATCTGGCGAATTCCTTCCTCTGCATACAAGTCACCCGGCAACAACCATTCCATCGTTTTTTCCAGTTTTTCCATGAATTCACTCATACAATAGATTATTGTCGCGGAATTGGCATTTTCCAACGCTCCCAGACTGTCTCGCTTAATGCAACTGAAATCTTCAGGGTAAAGAGCACTGCACTTAGGGCAAAAAAACTCAATGCCGTCGGAGATAAGGCGACTAAAATCTACCTGGTAGCGCGAAGTAAGAACATTGAACAAATCCTCCGACAACAGCACCTTACCACCTCGTCCGGCGATTTTTTTGGGCAGGGCAGTGGGTACTCCGGGAATAAACTCCAAATAGTGTGCAGGGATCAGAGGCGGTTTCATGATCTGGTCCCGTTTCAACCAAATCTGGAAAAAAGGTTCCCGCCAATCAAGAAAATCTTTTCTTTGTTCATCCGCCAAGGCCACATAACTTGGAACAATAAAACAATTTTCAACGGATTTAACTCCTGCCAGCTTTTCTTCGGCAAACCGAACAGACTCCATGAATGCGCATATCCTAGCGTTAAAAGCAAAGGTGAGGGCAATTAATATCGTGTCCCTATCTACGGTGGTAGCAAAACAGTACTTTACCAGCAGGTGATAAACGATTTGCGCCCATCTGGGGGAATCAATTTTGAAATCTTTATCCGCTATCGATTTCAGGCCATCGATCCCTTCATAAAAGGAGTCATAAAACGAGGGATCATGGAGTGTCATGTCATGAATGTTGCTCTCCCGGATAGCTGAAACGTCCTGGAACGGGACTAACGGTTTGAACGTCCTGCCTTGACCTCTGACCGTATAGATATCAAGCGTTTTGATGATGAACCTGTTGTCAACCCAGGAGTCAACATCCCTCTTGATGCATTCAAACAGCGACCTGGCAATGTCCATAAATACGGAATCGATTCTTTCTACAGCCGTTTCTTTGAGCTTGGCAGCGAACTGTACTTCGCAAAGTTTTCTCTTCCATAGCATCGCCCGGCTTACCAACCATATGTCTATGCCAAATTTTCGCGTGACATTAATCCAGAATTTTATATCCGTGCAATAGTCCGCCACGGTATCATGGGATATTGCGTAAACACCGCTGAAAGAGTTTTTAATATTATACCCATAAAACGCCTCTATCAGTGGGGTTTTGAATAGGTGACCCATAAGATCGCCATAAGGGTTTCTCTGAAAAGAGGTAAGCACAAAATCGTATTCTCCCCGAATGGGCTCGATCAGACGACTGATCCAGTCGGGCCGAAGCCAGCTATCTTCCCCTTCCACCAGATCAGCCGCAAAGATGACCACGTCCGCTTCGATACTTTTCGCGATTTCCATGATCGCCCTGATGCCGGATTCCCTGCTGCTGACCCCCGATTTCATCAGAAATTCGAGATGAGGGCACTTCAATCCCTGTCGTCTGATGGATTCCATCGTCTCGGCAGCACCAGGATCTCCCACGCAGAGGATGAGCGACTTTTGGCGGCTCTGAAGGTTGACCAGCCCCTCTTCCACCTTGACCAGCAACTCTGTCAGGTTCTCCATTGCATTATAAACGGGGATTCCGATGACTAAATCAACTTCATGAAAAGTTAATGCCTGCTCCCTTGCGTCTTTGATGCTTTCGAAAAACAGTGTCTCCAAATCATGCGATGTCTCGCCATCCATGCCAAAAACCCCTTTGCGCTACAATTTTTGGAGTTGAGAATCTATATTAATCGAACCAGTGCCGCCTAAACGAATACCACAAATTCTACACTTTGACCCGGAATAGCAATTGATTCAATTGTCAGATGTAACCATCCGTCTGACCGCTTGCTATGCATAAGTACGTTGTCCATAGATTACAATATGTCCACCCGTAATACATTAGAACGGAGAAACGAAGTTTATATAAAAAACCAGGTTGGCGTCATAACATTGTAACAAGTTACCCTGTCCGCCAATTGTAGAAATGATTCCGTCGATTTCAACTCGGTCATAAAAATTTCAAAAACACCAACGACACTTACCTTGCAGCGCCTGAAGCAATACCGGGCATTAACTGCAGCAGTTGTCAAACCACTTGGTTTAGGTGCGTCGAAAAAACAAAACTGCGGAAAAATGTGGAAAAACTGTAGAAAAAAAGCCTCCGAGAAAACTCTCGAAAGCCTTGATTTATAATTGGTGACCCACCCGCGACTCGAACGCGGGACTCCCTGATTAAAAGTCAGGTGCTCTACCGACTGAGCTAGTGGGTCATATGGCTGGGGCGGCTGGACTCGAACCAACGCATGCGGGAGTCAAAGTCCCGTGCCTTACCAGCTTGGCGACGCCCCAAGGAGGTTCTTTATCGGGAAACATATGGCTGGGGCGGATGGATTCGAACCACCGATGCGGGAGTCAGAGTCCCGAGCCTTACCGCTTGGCCACGCCCCAATAATAACTTTGGGGTGACTGATGGGGATCGAACCCACGCGTAACGGAACCACAATCCGCCGTGTTAACCACTTCACCACAGTCACCATACATCCGTTGTTGTCTAAGACTTTCGCCCCGCGCGACAGAGTTTATTTTACCATTCGCCCAAGCACCCTGTCAACCACATATTGCACTTTTTATTATTTTGCTTTTTCTCCCTTTTCCCTTTATTCAGCCCGTTTTTTGGGCCTGATAAAAGACTTGCGTTACTCTTTCTTTCTTTTATTTTTTAGCTGCGGCAATCCATTCGGCAGCCGCACTCCCTGCAACATAACCGGTCGAAAAAGCAGCCTGTAAATTATAGCCCCCGGTATATCCATCGACATCGATAATTTCACCGGCAAAAAACAATCCCCTGATTAGGCGGGATTCCATCGTTTTGGGATTGATCTCTTTTACTGAAACCCCACCGGAAGTCACAACAGCCTCTGCGATGGGTCGCGTATTACTTACTGTCAGCTTCAGGTTCTGGAGAAGTTCGACCAGACGAACTCTTTCTTCTTTAGTAATCTGATGAACAGGTTTTTCGGGAAATATTTCGCTAAGTTCCACAATGACCGGAATCATTTTCGCCGGCAGCAGCTCACCCAAGGAATTCTTGAATTGCTTACGGGTAAAGGCCGAAAAATCGCGTTGCAGTCTTTTGTCCAGCATTTCGTGCGTTAATGCGGGCTTAAGATTAATCTCAATTGTGACCACAGCGGGAGTCACTTTCTTTTGCATCGCCGATACTGCCTGGCTGAGGCTCAAAATTATCGGACCTGATAGGCCAAAATGGGTAAACAACAGTTCGCCGAATTCACTGTCCACTTTTTTGCCGTCGACCTTGACTGTAGCTTCAACATTCTTCAATGATAACCCCTGCAGATCCCTGACCCACGGTTCACGAGTTTCCAGGGGAACCAACGCCGGACGAAGCGGGGTCACCGTATGCCCCAACTCTTTGGCCATTCGATAGCCATCTCCTGTCGATCCGGTTCCTGGATAAGACAACCCGCCCGTAGCCAGAATAACCGCTTCGGCGGAAAATTTCTCCCCTTCGGTTACAACAGCCGCGACAGATCCTGCATTCAAATGAATTGATTTAACGGACTGATTTGTCCGGATTAATACCCCTGCATCCTGCGCACACTTTACCAAGGCTTTAACAATATCCCGGGCTTGATCGGATTCAGGAAATACACGCCCGCCTCGTTCCACCTTGGCGGGAACACCATGAGACGAAAAAAAATCAATCAAATCCAGATTATCAAAAGCACGTAGCGCACTATTCAGAAACATGCCGTTATTTGGAAAATGACGCGTAAACTCTGATAAATCGCAGCTATTGGTAAAATTGCAGCGCCCTTTGCCTGTTATTAATATTTTCTTGCCCGGAACCGGCATTTTTTCCAGCAACAGAACGGCAATACCTCTGATGGCAGCTTGAATTGCTGCCATTAAACCAGCCGCTCCGGCTCCGACTACAATTATTTTACTCATTTTCTGCTCCATATCTTCCCCACCCACTCGTTTCATTAGAGCCTATGCAGTTGCCTGTCAGCAATTAATATTATAAGCCCCGGTTTTGCCTGTGTGAACGGCTCCGCAAAATTTTATTTTGCAATCTTTGCCACTCAATGTGTGGACTCTCATCTTATATCTCTCACGTTTGTATAGCGTCACAACTTTGACAAATCTCTTGCTGCTTCACACAAATGCTAACCAAACGAAAAAACCTTCCGAGAAAACTCTCGGAAGGCTCATTTTTTTTGGCGTCCCAGGTAGGAATCGAACCTACGACCAACGGATTAGAAGTCCGTTGCTCTATCCCCTGAGCTACTGGGACACTGGTCAGCACTATTCCTGACAAAAAATTGGAGCGGGTGAAGGGAATCGAACCCTCGTAATCAGCTTGGAAGGCTGACACTCTACCATTGAGTTACACCCGCAACTGTGTATGGTCGGAGCGGCAGGATTCGAACCTGCGACCCCCTGCTCCCAAGGCAGGTGCTCTACCAAGCTGAGCCACGCCCCGTCGATGCGAAACTTATTGTACTACAAAACATTTGTGAGTGTCAATCTTTGAACAGGGTATTTTACAAATATTATGTGTGGATCAGCGCCCAATCCGGGCTGCCGCACGGGCCCGCACTTCTTCCGGATCAACTTTTATCCGGGCAACGTCAGTCTCAATCGCAATTTTGGCAACAGCAGCAGCAACGGCAGGGGCCACCCTGGGATCAAAAACATCAACCACGACAAAATCATCCCGCAAATCTTTCTCCGGTACGAGACCGGCAATCGCATAAGCCGCAGCCAGTTTCATTTCCTCGGTGATTCGCCGGGCCCTTACGTCAAGTGCCCCGCGGAAAATCCCCGGGAACACGGTAACATTGTTGGTCTGGTTGGGCGCATCAGAACGGCCGGATCCATAGATCCGTGCCCCCGCCTCGATCGCCTCGGCGTACATGACTTCCGGCACCGGGTTAGCCATCGGCAAAACGATCGAATCTTTGGCCATGCTGCCAATAATCTCTTGAGTGAACAATCCCGGACCCGAAACTCCGATCAGAACGTCGGCTCCTTTTGCCAGCTCAACCAGATTGCCCATCCGCTTAGCCAGATTGGTAGTCTTGGCCAGTTGTTCCTGAATCCTGTTCAGACCAGGCATTCCGTCATACAAAGCGCCTTGCATATCTACCATGACCAGGTTTTTGGCTCCGGCATTTACCAGCAGTCGGCCGATCGCCGTACCGGCTGCGCCAGCTCCATTAACCACAATTCTCGCAGTTGCAAGATCTTTTTTAACCAAACGCAAAGCACCGATCAAGGTGGCCAGGGCAGCCACCGCCGTACCGTGTTGATCATCATGAAAAACAGGAATATTCATCTTCTCTTTTAAAATATCTTCAATATCATAGCACTTCGGTGAAGAAATATCCTCCAGGTTGATTCCGGCAAACGAAGGTTCCAATCTCTGAACTGTGTCGATAAATTTTTCGGGGTCCTTGGCGTCGAGGCAGATCGGAATCGCATCCACATCAGCAAACACCTTGAACAAGATGCACTTGCCTTCCATCACCGGCATGGCTGCCGCCGGACCAATGTCTCCCAATCCCAGAACTCTTGTCCCGTCGGAAACAACCGCCACCATGTTTCCCCGGCAGGTCAGCTCAAACGAAAGGTCTGGATTGGCCTTGATGTCCTTGCAGGGTTCCGCCACACCCGGCGTGTAAATGATGCTGAGCTCTTCCCGGGTGGTCAATGTTGTTTTGGGGCAGGTTGCCAGCAGACCCTGATGCTTTCGTCGCAGTTTTAAAGCTTCTTCCCGGATATCCATCTTCATCCCTCAGCTCTCATATTATTCATGCAGCGGAACAATCTGTTCCGCTGCATGTTTAAATATTATATTCTATATCGGATGAATATTTCCTTCAGGGTATACTAATAATTCGAGGAATAATTTTTCTCGGGTGCTCAACAATCTCAATAACACCAAAAGTCCGGCTTTTCCCCCGTCGTGGCATGGCGGCGCTGCCTGGATTAAAATAGAGTATCCCGGACTGAGTTTCGGCAAAAGGTTGGTGAGTATGACCGAAGATCACTGCATCGGCTTCATAACGGCAGGCCCACGCTTCGAGTTCCTTCAGACCTTGCTTTACACCTTGGTGATGTCCATGGGTCAACCAAAGATTCAACCCGGCCAATTCAACAAATTCATCCGGCTTGGCGGCAGTCCGTCCGTCGCAATTTCCAGCCACCGCTATCGTTGGAACTCCTGAAACCGCAGACAGATACTGCGCATCCTGGCAAAAATCACCCGTATGCAACCATCGGTCAATCGTTCCTATCTGTTCGGCAGCCAAGGCCACAGCCTGTCTGATAGACGCAACGTCGCCGTGAGTGTCCCCGATTACGCCAATCCTCATCGTAAGAATCAATTCGTTTTGCCCGGATTTTTTTCGAGCAGTTTTTGTTTTAAAGTTTTTAGTGCATTCCCGCGGTGACTCACAGCATTTTTTTCTTTGACCGTCATCTCGGCCAAGGTTTTCTGCGCTTCCGTCAGCAAAAACAACGGATCATAACCGAACCCGCCGGTTCCGCGGGGCTCTGTCAACAGCACCCCTTCACAGACTCCGTCAGCAAGCAGCAGACTTCCATCCGGAGCGGCCAGCGCCAGTACGCTTCGAAACCGGGCTGTTCGTTGCTCCTGAGGCACCGCTTGAAGTTCCTGCAACAATTTGCTGTTATTGTCGGAATCCGAGGCTCCTTCTCCTGCATATCGGGCAGAGTAAACTCCCGGTTCGCCCTGGAGAGCATCCACTTCCAACCCCGAATCATCAGCCAGACAGTATTCACCCGTATAGCCCGCATAATGGCGCGCTTTGATCACCGCGTTTTGTTCAAAAGTCGTCCCTGTTTCTTCTGCATCCGGAATTCCCTGTTCCGGCAAACCGATAATATCAAACGGCAACCCAGCCAGCGCCTCTCTTATTTCACTTACTTTACCCCTATTGCGGGTCCCGACGACGATCTTCTTCATGGTTCAATTTCCTACCCTTTCCGCCAGTGAGCCCAAGACCTCACGCTGAATCTGCATCAATTGCCGGATTCCCTCTTCACCCAGCCGCAGCATCGCATCCAAATCCTGACGACTGAACGGGGCTTGCTCGCCTGTTCCCTGAACTTCAACATAATTTCCGCCACCGGTCATCACCAGGTTCATATCCACGATGGCCGAGGAATCTTCCAGATAACAAAGGTCGAGCGCGGCTCCCTCCTGCAGTATTCCAACGCTGACGGCAGCCAGATACTCCCGGACCGGAAACGGCTCCGGCCCAACAAAACCGATCTTGTTCAGCGCATCAACCAAGGCCACAAAAGCCCCTGTTACAGAGGCGGTGCGGGTTCCTCCGTCAGCCTGGATCACATCGCAGTCGATCCAGATCGTCCGCTCCCCCAGCGCCTTCAGATCAACAACGCTTCGCAGCGACCGACCGATCAAACGCTGAATCTCATGAGTTCTGCCGGTAAGTTTCCCCTTGGTCGCTTCCCGTTGGTTCCTCGTGCCGGTCGACCTTGGCAACAAGGAATATTCAGCGGTTACCCAGCCGCTGCCACTCCCCCGCAAAAACGGCGGCACCTTGTCTTCGACACTGGCGCTGCAAAGCACCCGCGTATCGCCTACTTCGATCAATACAGACCCTTCGGCAAATTTCAGGTAGTTCCGCTGCATCGTTACCGGTCGCATCTGCTCGGCTGTTCGTCCATCTATTCTTTGCATCAAATCAATTCCTCTCTCTTTCGGTTTCAACAGTGTTCTACGCTATCGTCGCGGCGATCTTGCAAAATATAATGTTGGTGGCCTCCGTTTCGCTTCGCCTTGAGCAAGGCGTCTTTACCCCGCTCGCGACAGACAAGGCAGGAATCTTGGCCCAGCACCACCGCAAACGCTGACTTTTCAACCGAGCGATTGCCTGCGGACTCTGTAGAAATCGTCAATAACCCTTTGCAGCTCTTGCAATAATGAATCGTTTCCTGTTGCCGTTCCAATATCTGACTGTCATCATAAAAAATATCCCGTTCCCGTCGCCAGAAATCGCCGGCCCTAGCCAAAGCCTCGGCCCGCAGCCGGTCTCGGTCAGCCCACTTGCCGCGCCAGTCTTTGATCAGTTTGTCGATCGTCGCCGTCGTTGCAGCCGACTGAACCGGAGCCCGCTCCAGATCCGGCTCCAGTACCCGGCTGTAGTCCAAGCCGGCCATGGCCAGAATAATGCCGACATTGACGTAGGGAAGGGCGTCCTCGATCGAATAACCGCCTTCCAGCACGGCGATGTCCGCCTTCAACTTTGCGGCCAGCCGGGCGTATCCCTGCGCGGTCACCGCCATATTTGCCAACGGATCGCTATAATGGTTGTCCTGGCCGGCAGAATTGATGATGATCTCCGGCTGAAAATCAGCCAGCATCGGCAACACCAGTTCATCAAGCACGGAATGCATCCCCTGATCGGTCGTGCCGGGAGGCAAGGGGATGTTGATCGTAGACAGAAACGCGCCGGGACTGCCGGCTTCGTTCGGAAAGCCCGAGCCGGGATAGAGGGTCCGACCATCCTGGTGAAAAGAAATAAACAAAGTGTCCGGATCATGATAGTAGATATCCTGGGTTCCATCGCCATGATGCACATCGGTATCCACTATCGCCACCCGGCGCAGACCATAATTTTTCCGCAGATATTCGATCATCACCGCTTCGATGTTCACCGCGCAGAAACCGCGGGTACCATGAACGACCCGCATCGCGTGATGGCCTGGCGGACGCACCAGAGCAAAGCTGCGCTCGGTTTCTCCCTTAAAAACAGCTTCCGCTGCCGTGATCGCCCCGCCGGCGGAAACGAGGTGGGCATCTGTGATCAGCGAAGCGATGTCAGGAACGCCAATATGGACCCTGTCCAGATCTTGCAGCGACGCCATCCGAGGTTTGTATTCCTGAATTTGCGGCAAATCCAGCAAACCCTCTTCGATCACCTGGTCCCGCGTAAACAGCAGGCGTTCTTCACGCTCCGGATGAGTCGGCGACAAAGCCCAGTCAAACGCCGGAAAAAACACCAACCCCAGCGGTTTTCGTTCTGTCGGTTTCACTTTAGATCACCCCGCATCGAGTCTTCGGCTGACAGATCGACAAGTATCCCCGGTTTGATCTGAACACCGACAGAGAAAATTTTTCCTACCGTACTATAGCCACGAATCAGGTTAAACTCTTCTTCAAAGGTCGTTTCGATATCCGGAACGGCGATTCCTGCGATCGTGGCCCTTTCCTGCAAATGCTCGCCTGCCAGCTGACGCACCTGCTCCAGGGTACAACGCCGGTCAGTCAGCTTTCGCCGCAGCCCCAGTTCGGGCACCGCATATTCCTGAGCGGCGGTATCGGCCCGCAGCGTGATATCGAGCGTCGGCCGGGCCAACGCAGCTCCGCAGGCATTGGCTACCATCGCATACTCCGGCACCTGCCAGCGCAAGTTCATGAGTTGGGCCACGACCGGGGCCAAGCCTCGAGCTCCGCCGCCAACTCCGATCAACAATTCCGGTTCAAACCGATCGGGCTGAACAATATCAGCGACCCGGTAAACCGGACTTGCGGCTTCCTCCGCCAACATTTTGTCAACAGCCGTTCTGATCAGCTCAGCCGACTGGTTGATAATTTCCGCCGCCGTCTCCTGTATTGATTTCCCGGGAAATGATAGCAGGCTGATCGCGGCCTCGGCCTTCGCCGGATCGCCAATTTGACAAAGCTTGGCAACTACAAGCGCGTCGGTTACCGTAGGAACTGGCCCACCCAGAGCCATCGCCGGTCCCTTCCGTTCAGGCCCGATCTCCAGCGCGCCGGAATCTCTGCGCACCCAGCTATCGCCGCCCAAACCGATCGAACGAAGCCGGAACGTCCGTACTGCCGTATTATAGCCGTCGATGGAAGCTCCTTTGGCGTCAAACAAAGGTGCCCCCGATTTCCAGAAAGCAATATCCGTGGTTGTTCCACCGATGTCCAGCGAAACTGCAGACGACTCGGGTCGACAAAGCGCCATCACGCCCAACACGCTGGCAGCCGGACCGGTAAAAATCGACTCCACAGGCAGGTTTTTCGCTGTGGCCAGAGGAATAGTGCCCCCATCAGCCTTCAGGATGTAGATCGGCGCCAGGATCCTTCTCCTTGTCAGCGCCAGTTCCACATCTCCGGCAAAATCTTGAAACCGTTTCCATACTGCGGCATTATAATAGGCTGAATTAGTTCGGCGAATAAAATTCAAGCTGCCTGAAACCGAAGCCCCGCAAGTTATGTTGAGCGGCTTCATTTGCCGCCCCAGCGACTGGGCCACTTCATTTTCCAGTTCCGGATTGCGAACGGAGAATTTTCCGCTGACCGCAAAAATTTTCTGCTCCGGCATGTTCCGACAGGCCTCGGCCAATTCGTCCAGTCCAGCTTTTTGACGGACCCGGCCCCGATGATCGACGTAGCCCGACAAAACCAAAGGATCCCCCGGAACTCTACCCTTCCAGTCGGCGCCAGGACCAGGCATAATAAACAGGCCGACCGGTTCAACCTGACCCTGCACAATCGCATTCGTCACCAACGTCGTGGACAAAGCCACCCGTTCGACATCCGAAACCGCCACGCCCTGCAACAGTTCATCCAATGCCTTCAAAACAGTGGCAAGAAGATCGCAGCCATCCGTTGGAACCTTGACCTGGACGGCAACTTTTCCCCCGGCAATTAAAACCGCGTCTGTAAAGGTTCCGCCGACATCAATTCCAATCAGCATAGACTCGACTTCCTTTCACGGGCGAACAGGGCACAGCCGATAGCCCCATTGATTTGTGGATGTGCCGGGACCACCACTTCGCTGCCAATCTCCGCGCTGACCCAGTGGGCCACGGCCGGGCCCAGTGCCACCCCGCCGGTAAACACCACCGTTTTGCTGGATAACGCCAACAGCATCGGCTTGATGCGCCGGAATATCGAATAATTTACGCCAGCCGCCAATTCGGCAACAGGTACGCCTTCCACAATCCGACCAATCAGCTCAGACTCACCAAAAATCGCGCAGGTCGCCGAAAGCTCGACCGGATTTTGAAAATGACGGCTCAGTTCGTCGAGCGAAATCCCCAGCACCATCGCCATGTTTTCCAGATAACGCCCAGTACTGGCTGCGCACTTGTCGTTCAGTTGAAAATCATCCATTCGTTTATTGCGCACCCGGATCACCTTGCTGTCCTGACCGCCCAGGTCAAGCAGGGTAAAGTCTTCCAGCCCAGTTTGCCACAGAGCGCCAATCGTGTGGGCCTTCAATTCGGAAATAATCTCTGCACCGACAATGTTCAGCGAGTTGCGGCCGTAGCCAGTCACGGTAACCGACTCTGGCGCATGTGAAATCAGCGTGGCAAAGTCGACTGAAAACCCTTGCTGCGTATGCCGTCCACACTGTTTATAAAAATGGGCGGTTTCAATCACTTTCTGTTCCTGCAGGCCGGCTTCATCAAGTAATACAATCTTTACCGCCCGGCTGCCCAAATCCATTCCGCAATACAAAAGCAATCCCTCATTTCAGCATTTCGATAAACCCATCGATTCGCAAACGGGTCCGGGCATCCAGGCAACCCGGCTTATCGCCTTCAATCGTCAGAATCGGCAGATCCAGTTTTTTTCGCACGATCATGTCTTCAATCTGACGATAGCAAAAACTTTGCACATAGTGGATCAAGCCGTCCAGCTGACGAAGTTTAATTTCAGCCTGAATATCTTCAAGACGGCAAAAAATACCATGCGGGTAAGTATAACGCCGATACTGTTCAATAATGTCCGGTTCATCATACGGCATGGCAAACTGACGCTGAACTTCATTGAACACAACCCGGGCTCCCATCGATTCAACATGCGAATACAAATCGGTAAAAATTGGCGGCACTCCGATGTACCCCAGTCGCAATGGTTCAGACCGGGGCGGTGTCTGTTCGGCAATGGCCAAAAACTCATCCAAATCTTTCTCAAACTTTTGGCTGTCGCTGTTGAAATCACTGCAGGATACCTGAAACAGATGGTTGTCTGTACCTGTAACCTGATTTTGTTGCCAGGTAAGCCGGTCCAGTTTGGCCACTTTGCGTCGGATCCGATCCAGTTCCCACTTGACTTCCAAAACTTGGTCCCAGTTGGCGCCCAAGGCGGTCGCCATTTTTTGCATCTGTAGTCGCAGCATATCCACATCCCGGTCAAACGGATAAGCAAACGGAATCACCCGGACCCCGGCCAGTTGCCATGTTTCCATCAAAGCATGCGTGTTGCTGCAGTCACCCTGGGTCACCGCCACAACCGCATCGACGCAATTACTGTCAATCACGGTCGAATAAAGACCCTTGATCCAGCCGCAGATGTTGCGGGGAAACCCGGCATCCTCGGCAGCTTCGACCCGGCGGACCGGTTCGGCTCCTGTAATAAAAACATTATTCAGATCTACTGCCACATGACCGGCGGCCAGAATAATCTCCACCGGGACTGTTGTTGTCATGCCGATCCGCGCCAAATAATCCACTCCTTGCAACAGCTGTAAATCCATCATACTATGTATGGGGTCTGAAAAAAAGGGGAATAGCCGTCGCTATCCCCTTTTTGCGGCAGCGGCCGCATAATTCTTGATGATGACAATCGGTGTTTGTTGATTGCCATTTCCAAATGGATTGTCAATCAGAATCCGTGACAACTCGCTTGGATCGAGCCCCTCGGTCACGCCCAGAACGGCGGCTCTTTTCAAATCGTTGACATCGGCCACGGCAGCTCCGTAGCAGCCAATCCGGGCTTTAATCGCCTCGGCGACTCCGCCGGGATCTTTGGGTCCCATAACCAGCATTTTATCAAACGGCGGCATGGTGCCGGTCACGTCATCGATCAAGGCCGCCTGCTCGCCGGCCAGTTTGTAAAACATCCCTGAACTGCCGAAAAATTTGGTAATCCCGCCGACGATGAAAGCAACCAAAACCCTTACTGCGCCACCTTCATCAATAGTCAACTGCATACCGCAGGCACTGGAACAGCTCGAATCCCGATGGACGAACCGGGCCAAAACATGAGCCAGCAAACTGGGGCTCATCTGTTCCGGTCTTCGGTAGCGGCCCTGAGTAATCGCCACAACGCTTTCAGCCACCGAAACCACATCATCCGGTCCCATCTGCGGTCCGGCATATTTTTCAATCACATCGACGATATTATCCCGTTTGGTGACAATATGGGTCTTGACTGGAATCAGTTCCACTTGTCTGTGTTCCACTTTCACGCCTCCAACTTCCGTTCACGGTCATTTTGCATCGCGATATGAAATTCTTCCAGCGGCAACTCCAACATCGTTTTCGCCAAATACCATTCAGCTCGGGCAACAACCTGATAAATAATATTCAACGGAACATCAACGATTTTATCCATCGCCTGGCGAATGTTTCCGCCGTGGGCGTTGAATTGCAGCTTGATTATGGCCACATCGTGCTGCACCTTTTCATTGGGAAACAACGTCGCCTCCCAATAACCATCCATGCGGGGATTCGAGGCCATTACCACCTTGGTTGATATTTCGGCGGCGGAAAACTGTTCCTCCGGCAACCAGGGTCGGGCCAGCACATCCATCAACGTTCCCTGTTGTGAACCGCGATTACGAAACGGAACGTTAAACGAGAACACCATCTGCGTTGGCGTTTCCTGCTCCAGAATCAGTTGCGAGCGTTTGTCCACCTCAAACAGAAAATCAGCATCCCCCTGCCGCCAGATGAACACCGCCAGCACTAACGCCATGAATCCCAACAGCGCCAAAAAATAGCCGAAATAAACCATCATCATGCCTTTCCTCCATCCTTTGCCTGCCGCAGGGCTTCAATCCTGTCATGATAGATTAGCGGCAACCGAACAATCCGGCCGTTATTCCCAGTAAAAACATTTTGCGTCGAGCCCTCGGCCAGCAGCACCTGATCTTCATCCCGCAAAACTCGATATTCAAAACATAGTTTTACCCTTGAAAAATCAACCAGCTCGGCCTCAATCCGAATCAGCTCGTCAAAATGCGCCGATTGAACGTACTTGCACTGAATATCAGTAATCGGAAACAAAATCCCGGCAGACATCAACTCCGGCAGTAACACATTGGCCCGACGCAAATATTCGACCCGCGCCATTTCAAACCAGCGAAGATAATTGGAATGATGGACGACTCCCATCAGATCGGTTTCCACAAAGCGTACCCGGTCGGTTATTGCAATCATCGGTTCAGCCTTTCAGGCCGGCAAGGATTTCAGCTATCCTGCCCGCGGCATCTCTAATATTGAGTACCAATGGACGGTTCTCCATGCCCACGATTTCAAAATGACCCTGAGTTACCGGCACCAATACTTTTCGGGCGGCGGATGATGCGATGGCCTCAGCCATTGCCGGCGTAATCTCACCCATCAACGCATTGGAAATGACAATTCCAATCGGCCCGGTAATAATATCAGCGCTTCGCGCCATCACTTTAACCGCGTTCTCTCCTGTGGCGCCTCGGGATGCCCCCGCTTTAACCATGGACTGGGTCGCCCAGGCATTTGTGCCCACGCAGACAATTTCAGCCCCGGAAACAAGCTGACCTGACAATTGAGACACCAGTTGGGCTCCGATTCCGCCTCCCATGCCGTCAACAACTAATATCAGCAAGCTTGTTACTCCTTTCGTTTTTCATTCTTAATGTAAAAAAAGCACGCTTTCGCATGCACGAATCACAATTGGTGCGCCCGGCAGGAATCGAACCTGCGCGCCCGGCTCCGGAGGCCGGCGCTCTATCCCCTGAGCTACGGGCGCAATCTTGAAGTTACCTTATGCCGGGTGTAATTATAGCATATGAATCCAGACATGTCCACCTTTGATGGCTGAACAAAACAAATCCCCACGACGAATCGCAATAATGAATAACATTTTCTACTAACCACGGATATAACCCGAATAAAATCCGAGCACACATGGTATACTTTTATCACTAAATCTATCGGAGGAACACATCTTGTTAAATCTAAAACCGTCCTGGATGCCCCAGCCACTGGTCTTGCTGTCACTAAGCCATATGGTCACCGACCTGAGTCAGGGCGCCCTGCCCATGCTGCTTCCTTCAATCAAGGAAGCTCTCGGCCTCTCGTATACGCAAATCGGACTGCTGGTCCTGATACAGAACGTGACGTCTTCGATTATCCAACCGATATTCGGCGCAATCACCGACAAGATTTCGCTGCCCTGGCTATTGCCGGTCAGTGTTTTTTTGTCTGGACTCGGCATGGCCCTGACCGGGTTCATGCCTACATATGGGATGCTAATGCTGGCCGTAGTTATCGGCGGATTGGGCGTGGCCGGATTCCATCCCCAAGCCTCAAAATCAGCTCATTTTGTCAGTCCGGAAGCAATTCGCGGCCGCAGCATGGGTGTTTTTTCCGTTGGCGGAAATTTGGGCATGGCTCTCGGAGCTGGCTTCATGATGCTGCTAATGACTTCCTCCGGGGGACTGCATAATACGGCCTGGTTCGTGTTGCCCGGAGCGGTCACGGCGCTGCTGCTATGGCGAAACCTCGACAACGTCTCGCCGTCCTCTTTCCGGCCTGTTGCCGGAAAAATCGCTGAGCCGCGCAAAGCCATCAACTGGAACATGTTACTGTTACTGCTCGCATTTATTTTCTTTCGCTCAACTTTGCACGCCGGACTTTCTACCTACATCCCCCTGTACTATGTAAATTATCTGAACGGAAGTCCGGTCTATGCCGGTTATATGCTATCCTTATTCCTCGGCGGCGGAGTCTTCGGCACCTTCATCGGCGCCGCACTGTCGGACCGGTTCGGCCGCAAGACAATCATCGCCGGTTCGATGATCATCGTTTTTCCCATGGTCATCGCCATTCCCTTTACCAGCGGTCTGGTCACGATGATCCTGCTGACGTTCGTTGGTTTTGCCCTAATTTCTTCATTTGCCACCACGTTGGTCATGTCGCAGTCGATTATGCCAGGTTATGAAGGAATGGCCTCCGGCCTGACCATCGGCTTTACCATCGGTCTGGGCGGAGTTGGCGTGACCATTCTGGGCTACATTGCCGACCTGTACGGAATACCGGCCATTTTTACGGCGCTTTCCTTTTTGCCGGTGGCAGGATTACTCCTATCCCTGCCACTACCGGGTCGCCTGTTCCAGAAAGACAGTCCCTGATCAACTGCCCGAAGCCTCACGAAGGATTTTTCAACTTTCTGTCCAATACATAACTTAGTGAAGCTTTCTCAAATTCGAGCGCTACCAACTTTATTCCCCATAATAATAATCGAGGAGGTCCGATAACGATGCAACAATTCATTCAATGGCACAATGACGTATTGGGTGAAAAAGTCGTCAAAGCTTTGGAAAAAAACAATTTTCAGGCCTATTATGTCGCCGACCGTCAACAAGCTACCGAAAAAGTTCTTTCGCTCATTGCCCCTGGCGCTACAATCGGCGTCGGCGGATCCTGGACCCTCAAAGAGCTGGCCATTCCGGAACAGCTGACCCATAAAGGTCACGAAGTCTTTGATCATAATATTCCCGGACTTACCGCGGAGGAATCGATGGCGCTGCGCCACAAAGAACTTTCCTGCGACGTTTTCATCTCGGGTACCAATGCGATTACGCTTGATGGACAAATCGTCAATACGGACGGGTCCGGCAACCGGGTTGCCGCGATGAGTTTTGGCCCCAAAAAAGTCATCGTCGTTGTCGGCGTCAATAAAATAGTCGCCGACCTGGATGCTGCCATGGAACGAATCGAAACCGTTGCAGCCCCTATCAACAACAAGCGCCTTGGTCGCCCCAATCCCTGTACGCTTACCGGTGTCTGCATGGATTGTCAGGGTCCTGCCCGCATCTGCAACATCACCAGCATCCTGCACAAAAGACCTCCCACTATGGAGTTCCATGTTGTAATAGTGGGCGAAGAACTGGGGTTCTAATTCAAAAGACTGCCCACTATTGATTCTACCGCTTTTTTAGTAAAAAACCAGAAAGAGTCTTCCCCCATTTGCGGCGAAGACTCTTTCTGGTTTTTTAACTTAATCAATTGACCGGTTATGCCGGATTCAAACCGCAACCGGACAACTATTGCGAAACATCGAGCAATTTTCGTGTTTTATCTACAATATTCATTTGGTTAAAACCGGCAATCGATTCATAACTTTTGGCCGCTTCCGCTACTAATTGCGGATCACTGTCCAATTGATAAGAATTGAGAATGTTTTTGATTCGCAGCGAAAACCCGTTATCGGTTCCCAACGCCAAGTCTGGAGCAATCGTCGGGGCTTTGGTTTGTTCAGTTTTCTGCTCTTTCGCCTTTACACTATAACTGGATAGGTCTTTGCCGATAATTTTACTGGCTTCAACCAAATTGGCTTCACGCAGATATTTTTTAAACTGCGTCTTCGAATCATTCGCCAGCGCTTTATAATCACGAATAAAATCTTTTTGCTCTTCTTTCGGCATCTGTTTGCGCAGATTTCGAATTTCAGCCGGATAATCAGTCACCTTTTTAACAATCATACCGCCGGCAGCAACTGCCAGTAACAATGGTAACATATTGCACCTACCCTTCGGAAATAGTCTAACCCAACTGTCTATGCTAATAGTATCGACTTTTTTGCCGAAAACATTAGTCCAACCCGCAAATTACTCTCTTTACCGATAGCGTCCACGTCAGTTTCGATATGGACGTAATGGACCCGCTACACGCCTGGCGTCGGAACGGCTGTTGTCGGCGGCATCACTTGCCGGGAAAGTCATCTGGCAATGGAAATGCTCTTTCAATATAGCAATCTTCTTAACGATTTATTACATCCTCAACTTTCGCACTTATTCTGTGCTCCTGTCCCACAAAGTTCCTCCAAAAAAACAGGCTCCCCATCCGAAGATGAGAAGCCTTGATTTGCTTGGTGGGCGATGACGGGCTCGAACCGCCGACATCCTGCTTGTAAGGCAGGCGCTCTCCCGGCTGAGCTAATCGCCCGGGATTGGTGACCCGTGGGGGAATCGAACCCCCGATACCGCCGTGAAAGGGCGGTGTCTTAACCGCTTGACCAACGGGCCCTGAATCGCTTTTTAATTATAAGGGACAGTCAGCAAAAAATCAATGCCCTATCGACAAAACTGCAAAATAAGTTTTCACCTGCTGACGTGTTATAATTAATGATACAATAAAAGGCTTACAAGGAGAGGATTATAATGGATGCACGCACTTTGCAACTGGCTCAAAATCTGATTCGTTACTCCGCCGCTGTTCAACCCGGCGAAAACATTTTGATCGAGATGTTCGACGATGCGATCCCGCTGGCTCAGGCACTTGTGGTAGAAGCCTACCGGGCAGGCGGCGTTCCTTTTTTGTCAATAAAAAACAACCGGCTGCAACGAAAACTACTGTCCGGCGCTTCCCGTGAACAACTTCAATCCATCGCCGCCTGGGAATCGGAACGGATGCGCTGCATGCAGGCCTATATCGGTATCCGCGCCAGTGACAACATCAGTGAACTGTCTGATGTTTCAGCCGAAAAACTCAAGCTATATCAACAAGAATGGTTTCAGCCGGTTCACTCGGAAATCCGTGTGAAAAAAACCAAATGGTGTGTCCTGCGCTGGCCCAATTCTTCAATGGCACAACTGGCCGGAGTTAGCAGTGAAGCTTTTGAAGATTTTTACTACGAAGTCTGCAATCTGGACTATAAAAAAATGGATCAGGCCATGACGCCGTTGGTGGAACTCATGGAAAAAACCGATCAGGTCCGAATTGTTGGCCCCGGAACTGATTTGCGCTTTTCAATCAAGAATATCCCGGTCATCAAATGCTCCGGTCTGCGAAATATTCCGGATGGAGAAGTTTATACCGCTCCGGTGCGGGATTCGGTAAATGGAACCTTGACTTATAATGCGCCGGCCGTTTTCCAGGGCGTGACTTATGAAAACATTAGCCTATCCTTTGAGAATGGCTGCATCATAAGCGCCACGGCCAATCTGCCAGACCGGATCAACAACGTTCTGAACACCGACGCCGGAGCCCGCTATATTGGCGAATTTGCTCTGGGAGTCAATCCCTATATCATTAAACCGATGAAAGACACCTTGTTTGACGAAAAAATCCAGGGCAGCTTTCACTTTACCCCCGGAAATGCGTACGAAGAAGCTGATAATGGCAACCGCTCAGCCATCCACTGGGATTTGGTCTGCATTCAGACCCCCGGCTACGGCGGCGGCGAAATCTGGTTTGACGGGGTCCTGATCCGCAAGGACGGTCAGTTTATGCTACCTGAATTGGCCGGACTCAATCCGGAAAATCTGAAGTAGCCTGCGACGAACAAATGAACACAACAGAGGGGGTGTCTGCCAGACACCCCCTCTGTTGTGTTCATTTCAGTTCACTTCTATTTCAGCAGATGTTGGACAAAATTGGGCAGGACGAAGCTGCTGCGGTGAAGCCGTTCATTATAGTACCGGGTCGAAAATGGCAACGGATCGGGCACGACCACTGTTTCTGGATCGTATTTCTTGGAGCCGATGGTAAAACTATGCAACCCGCCTGGATAGAGGGGGATATTGGCCAGATACATTTTAGTGATTGGAAAGAAATCCCTGATATCCCTATTGATTCGTGTAATTAAAGACTGATGATAAAACGGCGATTCGGTCTGTTGAACGAATAGGCCGTCCGGTTTCAACGCCTGATACACGTCCTGATAGAATTCGCGGCTGAACAAGCCGACTCCCGGTCCAATCGGGTCTGAACAGTCAACGATGATTACGTCAAAATGATTGTCGATCTTTTTCATATGGGCGATCCCATCGCCGATAAACAACTGGAGTTTCGGATGGTTATCCCGCATAGCCGAACTAATTTCCGGCAGAAACTTTTTGCTGACTTCCACGACCAATCCATCGATTTCTACCATCTCAACCGTTTCTACCGCTGCATGCCGAACCGCTTCACGCACGCTTCCCCCGTCGCCGCCACCGATGATCAAAACCCTTTTGGGAGCAGGGTGCGTCAGCAACGGAACATGAGCGATCATTTCATGGTAGATGAACTCATCAGCAATCGAGGTTTGAAATACCCCGTCCAATACCAGCATACGGCCAAATTCATAAGAATCGAGCACTTCAACTTTCTGAAAATCAGACTGCCCATTAAATAAAGTTTCCCGGATACGGCACGACATCGTCAAATTTTCGGTCTGTTTCTCGGTCAACCATAGTTCCATTTTTATCCTCCCGCTTTGGCGCCACAGCCCGGACAAAATTTTGCGCCGGAAGTCATTTTCTCGCCACATCGACTGCAAAAAGCCACTTGTTTTATTTTCGCCCCACATTCAGGGCAAAACTTGGCGTTATTAGCCAGCGGCGCTTCACATTGAGGGCAGTTGGCCCGAATCCCCTCACGCCAATCTTGCTCAGTGAGTTTTTTATCTTCTTCGGCCATCTGCGCGTGGGCCCATATCTCCTCCACCGAACGACTTGCCTGAGCTGCCGCCATTTCCACGCCGAGGTCCGGCGCGCAGCTTTTGCACAAACCTTTTTTGTTGTTCCAGCAGCTCTTGCGACAAACCCAACTGGAGCAGCGGGGACATTGAACAAAATCCGGCCGCAATTCTTCGACTGCGTCAACAAAAGCTTCATCGCGAGCCTGTTGCCAACCGGAGGAACGAACCCGTTCGCTGACGTCCGCCGCTTGCCCAAACAAGCCGCCAAACAAGCTGCCTGCCGTTCCCAGGGCTTCGGTCAACATTCCGGTAGCCGACGACTTGAACCGGGTGCGATACCCCGTCCCACAACGGTCACAACAAAATTCAAATTGAAAACCCTTGTTGGTACTCAAGTCATTATAATTGCGCGTAAACTGGAAATGATCACTCACCCGGCCCGACTCCTCTCATTATATAATGTATGTGTCTCTAAAAACGAAACCCTCAGCTCCACCGCAGCATTATTTTCTTCGGCGTCCCGGTTTTGAAATCCTGCTAAAAAACTCCATATCGCAATAAAACGAAGCCAACCATCAAAACTTCCATAATCGCAATGGGTCTCATGCTTCGAACAAAATCGGCCCCAAAATAACGGATGGTAACCAAAAAACAAAGATGCATTGGCGAAAGCATCTGACCGGCTATGCCCAGGACAAAGCCGACAGAAACGGCGGCAATATTGCCAGGCGCCAGGGCAACAATGATCGGCATGGACAAGGCCACAAATCCGCCGGAAGTGCCAGTCAGTATCCCGCCGGAAAAAGCCAGGACTCCGGCTACGATCAACGGTGATATCTGAAATTGATCCAACATCTTTACGACTCCAGTCAGCACTCCGGTATCCTGGAGGACTTGCTGAAACAAAAGCACACTACCGATTCCCCATAACAATTTTCGGTCCAATCCATGCCGCAGCATTGCTTTGATATCCACCACATTTTGACGTAATACCCAAGTCATCAGCACCACAACAATCGCCATCGAAAGGGACGCGGCCAGGTTAAGCCCGACGACTAAAAAGATATTCAGCAGAATCGGCCCAACTGTCAGCAAAACCGAATTTCGGCTCCGCCGCTGGCTGACAGATTCGCAACCCGTTTCATCAAGCCGTTCCGCTGGCGGAATATCGCCAAGCTCTTTTATTCCGGCCAGACAAACCAGCCAGCCGACCAGAACCGCCACCAGAACGTAAATGAATAAGGATCCAATCAAGTCTGAAAGTGGGATCCGCGTAATTTGGGCTGCCAGCAACAAGCCGGGCATAATCGGATTGGCAAATTCCCAAATATGCCGGAACCAATAGTTTACCGCTGTTTTTTGTTCAGGCGACATTGCATAGCGACGGCTGGCATTTTCAACCATCGGAGCTGAAAACAACGCGCCTCCCAGCGATGGCAAAAACCCGAGGAAGGCCGGCATTCCTGCCAGCAAAAACTTATCGCTGAAAGACTTGGTGCGGGCCACAGCCATGACTTCATCCAGCAATCCACTGGTTCGCAGTTGATATTCAAGGCACATGACAAAAAACAACGCGATTAAAATTTCCCAAGTGTTGGGCAATCGAACCGTCATAACAAAAGAATGAAGAAATAGCAACGGTGAAGAAAAAGTCAACGCCGTCAATACTAACGAGCCGGCCAGCATAGAATGACCAATCTCGATTTTTCGGTGCAACAAAACCACGACGACGATCAAAGTAAAAAAAATAATTCCCACGGACTGCAAGATTTGAGGCCTCCTTCAAGATCAACAATGCACCATATACTACCCTTTCTTCGTCTATTCTCCCAGATTTTTCTTAGCTTGTCCAATTTGTTATCTGGTTTGTATGCAGGAAAACTCCGCTAAATGGTGAATTAATAATATGAAGTTTGATGCATTTACAGAATCCGGCAGGAAGTCAGATCACTATGTCGAATTTTCTAAATCAACTCAAATTTGTCTGATAAAAACCAATATGATGGGGGGAACTTTTATGACAATTAAAGTAGGAATCAACGGGTTTGGTCGTATCGGCCGCAATGCATTTCGGGCGGCTCTGTCAAATTCCGATGTGGAAATCATTGCAGTCAACGACTTGACCGATGCCAAAACGCTGGCCCACTTGCTCAAGTATGATTCGGTCCACGGAATTCTTGACGCCGAAGTCAAAGTCGAGAATGACACGATCGTGGTAAATGGCAAAGCCATCAAAGTATTGGCTGAGCGGGACCCCTCACAACTGCCTTGGGGCGCGCTGGGCATCGAAGTTGTTGTCGAGTCAACCGGTCGCTTCACCGAAGCAGAAAAAGCAGCGGCTCATATCAAGGCAGGCGCCAAAAAAGTCATCATCTCCGCTCCGGCCAAAGGAGAAGACATTACTATTGTTCTGGGCGTCAACGAGAACAAGTATGATCCCGCCAAACACCACATTCTGTCGAATGCGTCCTGCACCACCAACTGCCTGGCTCCGATGGCCAAGATTGTGCACGAAACTTTCGGCATAAAACATGGGATGATGACGACTGTCCATTCCTACACCAACGATCAGATGATCCTTGATCTGCCGCACAGCGACCTTCGCCGTGCCCGCGCCGCAGCCATGTCGATCATCCCGACAACCACCGGCGCCGCAAAAGCTGTCGCCCTTGTATTGCCGGAACTAAAAGGCAAATTGAACGGTTTTGCCCTGAGGGTTCCTACACCCAACGTCTCCCTCACCGACCTGGTGGTAGAACTGGAGAAACCGGTTACTGTTGAAGAAGCCAACGCTGCATTAAAAGCTGCCGCAGCAGGCCCTTTAAAGGGAATCCTTTCGTTTTGTGACGAGCCTTTGGTTTCCAGGGATTTCAACGGCAACCCCAGCTCTTGTATCGTTGACGGACTTTCCACCATGGTCGTTGACGGAACCCAGCTGAAAGTCGTCGGTTGGTATGATAACGAGTGGGGTTATTCCAGTCGCGTCATCGATTTGATTGCGTTCATCGGCAAAAAAGGACTGTAGGAGGACCCAGCCGTGAACAAAAAAACGATCCGCGATCTTGATTTCAAAGGCAAGCGGGTTTTTGTCCGGGTTGACTACAACGTTCCGATGGACAAAGCCGGGAATATAACTGATGATACCCGGATCAGCGCCACTTTGCCGACCTTGAGATATTTGCTGGATCAGGGGGCTGCGCTGGTATTGGCAGCACATCTGGGACGTCCAAAAGGAGGCCCCATGGCTGAGTTTTCGCTTGCGCCAATTGCCGACCACCTCGCTGCCCTGGTCGGCTCTTCGGTCGCCTTCGCCCCCGATTGCGTGGGCGAGGAGACCGAATCTCTTGCAAGAGCATTGGCGCCGGGCCAGATATTGATGCTGGAAAATCTGCGTTTTCATGCCGAAGAAGAAAAAAACGATCCTGTCTTTGCCAAAAAATTGGCAGCGTTAGCGGACATTGCTGTCAATGACGCCTTCGGGGTATCCCACCGGGCCCACGCTTCGGTAGAAGGAATCACGAAATTTCTTCCCACCGTCGCTGGCTTTTTGATGGAAAAAGAACTGAATTTTCTCGGTCGCGCCGTCACGAACCCTGAGCGCCCCTACGTCGCAATCATCGGCGGGGCCAAAGTAACTGACAAAATCGGCGTCATCGCAAACTTGCTGGACAAAGTCGATGTGCTGCTCATCGGCGGCGGCATGGCCAATACATTTTTCTCTGCTCAAGGTCACTCGATCGGCAAATCTTTGGTCGAAGCCGATAAAATATCGCTGGCCAAAGATTTGATCGAACAAGCGAAAGAAAAAGGCGTAACGCTGCTGCTGCCAACGGATGTCGTCGTGGCGGATAAATTTTCCGCCGACGCTTCTTACCGAACTACTTCCGTCGATTCCATCGGCCCTGAAGAAATGGCTCTGGACATCGGCAGTATCTCGTCAACGGCATTTGCCAACGCTGTCCGTGACGCCAAAACCATCGTCTGGAACGGACCTATGGGGGTCTTTGAAATGGACGCCTTTGCCAAAGGAACTGAGGCTGTTGCCCGGGCCGTCGCCAATTCACACGCTGTCAGCATAGTCGGTGGCGGCGATTCGGTGGCAGCTCTGGAAAAAGTCGGCCTGGCTGACCAAATCACGCATATCTCTACCGGTGGCGGAGCCTCGCTGGAATTTCTGGAAGGAAAAGTTTTACCCGGCGTCGCCGCCTTGCTAGACAAATAATTTAAATTAGGAAGTGTTTTCCGTGCACAGCAAACGAAAACCGGTCATTGCCGGCAACTGGAAAATGTTCAACACGACAGGCGAAGCGGTTGAATTGGTTCAAGCTTTGATCCCGCTGACCGCCCACCTGCCCGAACGGGAAATCGTCATCTGCCCGCCTTTTACAGCGTTATCGACTGTAAAACCCTTGCTCGCAGGCTCCAATATCAAATTGGGCGCTCAAAACGTGCACTGGGAAGAAAAAGGCGCATATACGGGCGAAATTTCGCCTGCCATGCTGAAGGACGCCGGTTGCGAATACATCATTATTGGTCATTCCGAGCGACGCCAGTATTTCGCTGAAACAGATGAAAACGTCAACCGCAAACTCAAGGCAACCTTAGCCGTCAAGCTGATTCCGATCATCTGTGTCGGCGAATCCCTTTCCGAGCGGGAAGCAGGCATCACCTCCACGGTAATCAGCCGTCAGATAAAAATCGGCTTGGCTGATCTATCTCCAGAACAAGCAACAAGCATCATCATCGCCTACGAGCCAATTTGGGCCATCGGCACAGGTCGAACCGCCACGGCGGGAGACGCCAACGCAATCTGCGCCTTTATCCGACTCACGATAACCGGCATGCTGGGAACCTCTATTGCTGATTCCATGCGGATCCAGTACGGCGGCAGTGTCAAGCCCGATAACATTGATGAATTGATTTCTTCCAGCGATATCGATGGAGCCCTGGTGGGCGGCGCCAGTCTGAAAGCGACTGATTTCGCCAGAATCGCGGCTTTTACCGCCACAACCGCAAAATAAGAGCCTCCGCTAGTGTGATTACTATTTATTTAGAAGGAGACCTTTGCTTTGGCGCATTTAAAATCGCCGATCGTGCTTGCTATCCTGGACGGGTGGGGTATTGGTCGCGCAGATGATCCTTCCAATGCGATCGTTCAGGCAGGCACGCCGAATATCTCTAAACTCACGGATAATTTTCCCACAACTTCCCTGGATTGTTCCGGGGAAGCTGTGGGTCTGCCGGATGGACAGATGGGCAACTCTGAAGTGGGTCATTTGAATATTGGTTCAGGCAGAGTCGTCTATCAAGAATTAACCCGAATATCAAAAGCGATCCGAGAGGGTGATTTTTTCACCAACCCGGTATTACTGGCGACTCTCCGTCAGGTCAAACAAACCGGCTCATCGCTTCATCTGATGGGGCTGCTGTCAGATGGAGGCGTTCATAGCCATATTGATCACGTGATCGCTCTGGTGCAACTGGCAAAAATCTACGCGATCAAAAACGTCTATGTGCATGCGTTCCTCGATGGCCGCGACACCGCCCCTTCATCAGCCAACTTGTTTGTTGATCAACTGGAAACCAAAATGAATGAAATCGGCGTCGGACAAATCGCCACGATTATGGGTCGCTATTACGCCATGGATCGGGACAAACGCTGGGAAAGAACCGAAAAGGCTTATGCCGCCCTGGTTTATCGTGAGGGGCTCCAGGCCCCTACTGCGCGCCTGGCCGTCATTGCCGGCTATTCTCGCGGTGAATCGGATGAATTTATCCAGCCTACGATTGTGTCTGGTTGCCCGGCCTGCGGGATTCAAGCCCAGGACGGAATCATATTTTTCAACTTTCGGCCCGATCGAGCCCGACAACTGACGCGAGCATTCATAATGACTGATTTCAAAGAATTCCCCCGTCGCTACGGATTCTTTCCAGTTAATTATGCCTCGCTCACCCAATATGATGAAACATTCTCCGTACCGGTAGCTTACCCCCCCCAGTATCTGAACGACACCCTGGGCGAAGTTTTCAGCCGGACCGGTTTCAAACAGCTCCGGATCGCCGAAACTGAAAAATATGCCCATGTCACCTACTTTTTTAATGGCGGCGAAGAAGCCCCCTGCGACGGCGAAGACCGCAAAATGATTTCATCGCCCAAAGTCGCCACCTATGACCTGCAACCAGAAATGAGCGCGCTGGAGCTGGCCGGGCAATTAATCACGGCGATCCGTTCCGGTCAATATGACCTGATCATCTGTAATTTCGCCAATGGCGACATGGTTGGACATACCGGGGTAATGCCGGCGGTAATTACAGCAGTAAGAACGGTGGATGCCTGCGTTGGCCTGATTGCTGAAACGGTGTTGGAGCTGAACAGCGTCCTGTTGATTACGGCTGACCACGGTAACGCCGAAATGATGCTCGATCCCATTTCCGGTGAGCCGTTTACCCAACACACGACCAATAAGGTTCCCCTGACTCTGGTCGCAAATTTCAGCACCAACGTTCTCCTTCGCCAAGGCATCCTGGCTGACATTGCGCCAACCATTCTTGAACTGGCAGGATTGGAAAAACCAAACGCCATGACGGGTCGTAGCCTGATTATCAATCAAGAACTTCAGGAAAACAAATAAATAAAGAGGTGACGCTCATGCTTATTGAAGACGTATTTGCCCGAGAAATCCTCGATTCAAGGGGAAATCCAACCATCGAAGTCGACGTGGTTCTCGAAGACGGCTCACTGGGACGCGCCGCTGTTCCGTCCGGAGCTTCCACCGGAACACATGAAGCAGTCGAACTCCGCGATGGAGAGACTGACCGTTACATGGGTAAAGGGGTTCGTCAGGCAGTAGAAAACGTCAACTGCGAAATCGGCCCGGAAATCATCGGAATGGACGCAATCGATCAAGCGGCGATCGACATGGCGATGATCGAATTGGACGGAACTCCCAACAAAGGCCGTCTTGGGGCCAATGCCATTCTAGGCGTCTCCATGGCAGTAGCCAAAGCTGCCGCCACCTCGCTCGGCATGCCACTGTACCAATATCTGGGCGGTTTTAACGCCAAGCAACTGCCGGTTCCGATGATGAATATCCTCAATGGAGGCAAACATGCCGACAATAATGTGGATATCCAGGAATTCATGATTATGCCGGTTGGTGCGTCCTCTTTCGCGCAAGCTCTGCAAATGTCGGTCGAAGTGTACCATACGCTAAAATCGGTTCTGAAAGAAAAGAAGCTCAGTACTGCTATTGGCGATGAAGGTGGTTTTGCCCCCAACCTCAAATCCAACGAGGAAGCGATTCAAGTCATCCTTACTGCGATTGAAAAGGCTGGCTACAAACCCGGTCAGGACATTTTCATCGCCCTCGATACTGCTGCGTCTGAAATCTACAAAGATGGAAAATATCATCTCGAAGGCGAAGGTCTGGTAAAAACTTCGGCAGAAATGGTTGATTTCTACGTTCAGTTGGTTGAAAAATATCCTGTTATCTCAATCGAAGATGGCTTGGCTGAAGATGACTGGGATGGTTGGAAGCTTATGACTGAAAAGCTGGGTGGGAAAATACAAATAGTCGGCGACGACCTGTTTGTCACCAACACTGAACGACTGGCCCGCGGCATTGAAACCGGCACCGCCAACTCCATCCTGATCAAAGTCAATCAGATCGGCACACTGACCGAAACCTTTGATACGATCGAAATGGCCAAACGCGCCGGATATACCGCAGTCGTCTCCCACCGTTCAGGCGAAACGGAAGACTCAACCATCGCCGATATTGCCGTCGCCACGAACGCCGGACAGATCAAAACCGGTGCCCCGGCCAGAACAGATCGTGTGGCAAAATACAACCAATTGCTGCGAATTGAAGAAATGCTCGGTTGTGCGGCCCATTTTGGTGGTTCCAAAGTATTTTACAATTTAAAAAAGTAATTCCCTGTCAATAGCGCAGGTACTAAGGTTTAGCAGGCTTACCCACACGGCAGCCTGCTTTTTATTGAAAAATTGTCGACAAATCGATTGTCAAGCCGAAAGAGCCTGTGATAAAATGTAGCAGTAAAGTTGGGGGGTGCCGAAATAGTGGTTACATTATTGATGGTTGTTGAGGCCTTCATCTGCATTGCATTAATTGCAGTTGTTGTTCTTCAGTCAGGGAAAAGCGCCGGTTTATCCGGATCTATTGCAGGCGGAGCTGAAACCTTGTTTGGTGGAAAGAAAAAGGGTCTGGATGAAATGTTGGCCAAAGCCACGATGATACTGGGATTGGCCTTTGGCTTCGTAACCATTGTGCTGGGGCGCATGATGCAGTAGATCGACTTCTGTTTAAAAGTGGCGGTGCAATCGTGCCGCCGCTTTTTTACCGGTACAACAGGTTGCATATTTCGCAAAACTTGTCGTTTGGAGTAGTCTATATCACCCATTTATCACAGTTATTTAACTGTTTTATCTGAAATATTCAGCCAATTTAAAGGAGGATGCAATTTTGGAGAACTATCTGATCCTGTCTACATTAGCCGGTGTATTAGCTCTACTGTTTGGTTATTTTTTAAGTTCAGGCATCAACAAACAGGATCCCGGGACCGCCCGCATGCAGGAAATTGCCGGCTATATCCACGAAGGATCCATGGCTTTCCTGTATCGAGAATATCGGTATCTGTCCGTTTTTATTTCTCTCGTTTTTGTCATTCTTATCTTTGCCATCAGCTGGCAAGCAGCGGTCTGCTTTTTAGGCGGAGCTTTTTGTTCTCTGCTGGCAGGCTATATCGGCATGCAGGTTGCCACCAAAGCTAACGTCCGGACTGCGGCTGCTGCTCGCATTGGGATGTTGCCTGCCCTCCAGATTGCCTTCTCTGGAGGCGCCGTCATGGGAATGGCAGTAGCCGGGCTCGGAATGCTTGGACTGGGTACTTTCTTCCTTGTTTTCGGCCAAAGCGTCGAACACATCGCCGGGTTTAGTCTCGGCGCCAGTTCCATCGCCTTATTTGCCCGTGTTGGTGGCGGGATTTATACCAAGGCCGCTGATGTCGGAGCCGACCTGGTCGGCAAAGTTGAAGCCGGAATTCCGGAAGATGACCCCCGTAATCCTGCAGTTATTGCCGACAACGTCGGTGATAATGTAGGTGACGTTGCCGGTATGGGCGCCGACTTGTTTGAATCTTATGTTGGGTCAATCATTGGCGCGTTTACGCTGGGCGCTTTGCTGTATAAAGGCGGCGAAGGCGTGTTGTTCGCTTTCTCTATCTGCGGTATCGGTCTGATTGCCTCGATGCTGGGAATCCAGGTCAGCCGATCCAGCAAAGCAGCCAATCCCCAAACTGCCCTGAACGTCGGAACTTATGTTGCCGGAGGCTTGACCGTCGTCGCGGCCGGGATCCTCAGTCAAACTATTTTTGGTGATTTGCGCGCTTTCGGCGCCGTTAGCGCCGGTTTGGTCTGTGGCATGGCCATCGGAAAAATCACTGAAATTTATACCTCCGGTGATTATAGTCATGTAAAAAATATCGCTCATCAATCCGAAACCGGACCGGCTACCACATTGATCTCCGGCATGGCTGTGGGCATGTATTCCACCGTATGGCCGACCGTCTTCATCGCCTCCGGCATGTTGGTATCCTACTACATCATGGGTGGAGCCAAAAATTCATTGCTGGGACTGTACGGAATTTCTCTGGCTGCGGTGGGAATGCTGTCCACGACAGGTATTACCGTGGCAGTCGATGCCTACGGCCCAATTTCGGATAACGCCGGCGGGATTGCCGAAATGTCCGAGCTGCCGCACAGTGTGCGTGAAATCACCGACAAACTGGATGCGGTCGGCAACACAACCGCAGCTATCGCCAAAGGATTTGCCATCGGTTCAGCCGCCCTCACTGCGCTGGCCCTGTTTGCTTCCTATGCTCAGGTTGTCAAGCTTGAAGTAATCAATCTGCTAAACCCGTTGACGCTGGCTGGCGTAATTCTGGGAGCGATGATACCTTTCCTGTTCTCGGCGCTGACCATGGAAGCTGTGGGCGACGCAGCCAACGAAATGATCGAAGAAGTCCGTCGACAATTCCGCGAGATTCCCGGTCTGATGGAAGGCACAGGAATCCCCGAGCACGCCAAATGCGTTGATATTTCGACTGCGGCCGCTCTGAACAAAATGCTCCTTCCTGGTTCATTGGCTGTTATATTGCCTCTGATGATGGGAATGTTCCTCGGCGCCGACGCTTTGGCCGGTTTTATCGCCGGCGCGTTGGTCACCGGCGTCATGATGGCGATCTTCATGGCCAATGCCGGAGGCGCTTGGGATAATGCCAAGAAATACATTGAAGGCGGTGCGCATGGCGGCAAAGGCGGCTTCGCCCACAAAGCGGCCGTTGTTGGCGACACTGTAGGCGATCCCTTCAAAGATACTTCTTCCCCGGCAATGAACATCCTCATCAAATTGATGACCGTCGTTTCCCTCGTGTTTGCTCCGGTAATCTACCAACATGGTGGTATTTTACTCAAATTTATCAAATAAGAGATTGTGCCCGAATTTCATTTTCATAAAGCTAAAGCCCCGGTTTTCGCCGGGGCTTTTCATTTGACCATGCAGCTATTCGCCCAGTCTGGCGGCTTCAACCAGCGGTGGCACCACTTGTTTTTTTCGCGATAAGGTCCCCGGCAAAACCAATACCGCTTCATTGTCCTCCTGCCCGAATGCGCGGCGGATCAACCCGACCGGTTTTCCCTCATATAGAAGATGGGTCGTCTCATTCATAATGTCCGTCAACATTAACAATGCCAGATCATACCCCTCCTTCAGCCGCACTACTTCCAGCGCATTCCGCAATGAGTCCAGCTTTTCGGACAGCAATTCAGCCACCCCCATCACCGAAATTTGACTGATTGCCACGCGATACTCATCGATCTGAAATTCCTTCAAGTCGTAGCGGATGATTTCGTCCGGCTGCATGTCTGTGAAGCGAGAACCGGCCCGCAATACATCCATGCCGAAATCCTGCAGCTCCACTTCGGCCACAATAGCCAATTTTTCTGCGGCAGCCCGATCCTGGGCAGTACAGGTGGGAGATCGAAAAAACAAGGTATCCGAAATAATTCCAGCCAACAACAGTCCGGCAATTTGCAACGGAATTTCAACATTTCGGTGCCAGTGCATAAACGCTACAATTGTCGAAGTCGATCCGACCGGATCATGTCGGATAAAAATAGGCTCACCTGTCTCCAAGCCCCCCAGTCGGTGGTGATCAATGATTTCCAAAATGTGCGCTTCTTCTATTCCATCGACTGCCTGGGCTTTTTCGTTATGGTCGACCAGCACGACCCGTTCGCGCTCTGGCACGATCAGTCGATCCCGGTTAATCATGCCGATGATTTTTCCATTTTCAGCCACCGGATAGTTGCGAAATCGAGTTCGAACGGTTATATCACGGATATCGCTCACCAGATCAGCCGGATTAAACGAAACGACATTGGTTTGCATGATGGCTCGCACCGGAATGCTCTGATTGATTAATCTTGCCGCTGTAT
>Ga0351907_1051_pt1 | contig 35597 bp, 41 predicted proteins | sample BONcelHT113001E6_FD_206861 | JGI IMG/M metagenome (GOLD analysis project Ga0351907, IMG submission 206861) | Enriched cells from coal bed in the Powder River Basin, Montana, United States - BONCAT cells T11 rep1 HSBNCT.T11.300.1.E6 ... | reverse complement strand
AACGGTAAAGATGGATGCTTCCTTGTACGGCGTTCCCTACGTCGGGGTGGGAACTCCCATTTTAAATGCAAAACAAGAAGTCATCGGCGCGGTTACTATTTCTGAATCAACCCAGCAGTATGAGCTGTTGAAACAGTCATCAACACGTATGGCCGAAAATATACAGACCATTGCCAGCACGTCGCAAGAAATTTCCGCCCAGACCCAGGAGATGGCCGCCGCCGGCCAAGCGATGAAAGCGACGCTGGAAAAATCGCAGAACCTCGTGAAAGATACGGATCAAGTGATGGGACTAATCAAGATGATTGCCGGACAAACCAACTTGCTGGGGCTGAATGCAGCGATTGAGGCCGCGCGCGTCGGCGAACAGGGGCGGGGGTTTGGCGTTGTCGCCGAAGAAATCCGTAAATTGGCCGGGATTACGGCGGATTCAGTCAAAAATATTGAGAGGATTATTCATGCCATTCAAAGCGACAACCTCAATAATCATGGGCAGATGGTCCATATCGCAACCATGATCGCACAAGTATCCCAAGCGACGATTCAAGTCGCCGGGGCAACGCAGACGTTGAATGAGATGGCGGTCGACCTGAATAAGATGGCGGACAATTTGATTGCTAATATTGAATGAGGAACGGAACTCAACTGTGAAACGAATAAAAAATGACTCCGATCCGGAAATCAAGGAGCGAGTGGCTAGATGGCATGCAAGGTATGTCCCTGGTGGTTTGGCTATCTTTTGGTTAGCCCGTTGAGAAAGTTGCTGCAAAACCCTCGAAAAATTATCGAACCCTATGTTCGGGCAGGAATGACTGTGGTAGAAATCGGACCCGGCATGGGGTTCTTTACGTTGGAGCTTGCCGGGCAGGTAGGGCCTGCGGGCCTTGTAATCGCCATCGACATCCAGCCTCAAATGCTTGAACGGCTGGAACGAAGGGCAAAAAAAGGCGGGTTGCGCGATCGGATTGAAACGCGTCTTGCAAAGGGCGATTCGATGGGAATGGCAGATTTGGCGCAAGCGGTTGACTTTGTTTTTGCCTATGCAGTGGTACATGAATTGCCTGACGCCCGTGCGTTTTTCAAAGAGGTAGTTGCTGTTTTGAAGCCAGGAGCAACGCTGTTCATCGCCGAACCGGGTCGTCATGTTTCGCTGGAGCATTTTACTGAAAAAATTCAGATAGGCCATGAAGAAGGATTTGAAACGGTTGAGCTGGGACATGCCGGGAGCGGGCACACGGTGTTGCTCCGCAAGGGTTGAGCTCCCCGTCCCCTTCCACTTCCACAATGCTGGACCCATAGCTGAATCCCTTGAAATTCGATTCATAGAAAATTCTATATCGCCCGCTTTGCGTCACCCGCCAGCGCCATTCTGCCGGCTCGGCAGCGGTGGCGTTTCCTGTTTTGCGCCACCAAAGCGTGTACGGGTTGGGAACTCCTTCCGCCCGGCTGCGGATGCCGGGTCCGCCAACCGATGTCGGCCAATCGCGAAAGGCATTTTCGTTTTCCGGCGGTTCAGGCCGGATGATCAATAGCTGACCTTTTTTTAGCTCCAATTCATAAGTATGCGTCCCGACGCCCACCAGCCGGCTGCCCGGGATGGTATACGGAGTCTCGGCGATCGGCTCGCTGAAATAGTTGCAGCCATATTCCGTTCGATTGGCCATAACCCATCCGGTTGAATCTTTTAGCTGAATTTGGAACCAGCCATCCTTTTTTGCCATGATGTGGCCGATCCATCGATTAGGCAAGCCGGAAAGGATGTTGTCGGGTTTCACTTCCGGGGAAGACCGCACGTATAGCGGGGGCTCCGGGCCGTTCACCCGAAAATAAGCGATACGGCAATTTTCGCGCGAAGGGGCCGGTTCTGCAAAGTTCGGCGTCCCGAAAATTGGCGCAGCCGCAGCGATAGAAAAAATGAGTAGGATACTCGTAGCGCAAATACAGGCTGTCCGCCTTTTTTTCACGTCATTCGCTTCCTTTCGGCTTCCTTATCGCGGTTTAGCTCGCCCGGCGCGCCACGAAACCTTTTAGGGATTGGGTTTGCCTTGACTTGACAACAAAGGCCAGATCAGGGCATAGGCTTCGTCGGCGTGGGCTAGAAGATCATTGACCAGTCCTGCGTCCAGTTTGTTATCGTGAACCATGCCTGTCATGACATTGGAAACCTGCTCCAGCGTCATGCCCGCTCTATAGGGGCGTGTTTCCAGCAATGCGGAGAAAATGTCGGCAACGCTGATGATACGTGATCCGAGGCGAATGCTGCCGGCGGTGAGAGCAAAGGGATAACCGCTGCAATCCAATTTTTCATGGTGTTGCGAGGCCCAATACGTGATCAGGCCAAATTTATCAATTTGTTCCAGAATTCTGAGGGTGTAGTAGGGGTGTTGCTTGACCAGGGCGAATTCCTTTTCGGTGAGTGGCCCCGGTTTGTCGAGAATGGAGTTGGGTACAGCCAATTTACCCAGGTCGTGCAGCAGCCCAGCCAGGCGAATCAGTTTGACTTCTTCCTCGCTGTATCCTCGCAAATGAGCCAGATAAGCGGATACTTCGGCTGTGATCCGGGAGTGGACCGCCGTATAGCAGCTGGTTTTATCGACCACAGCGGCGAAAATCTCGGCGATATGCAGCATGTCGTCTGCATCGAAAGACATTTTGCCATAAAAACCTAGCGTTTGGAAAAATCTATTGTGAAAAGAAGTATTGACCAGATCCAGCCAAAAACTTTCGCTGACGGAAAGTTCGTGAAAAGCTTTGACAAGAAGAGGATCAAAACAACGGTTGCTTTCGTCTTCAATGATTTTCAGGATTCCTTCCCGCAGGTCAAAGATGTGCATATCCTCGCGGATTAAGATTTCTATTCTGTCAGCAAGAAAAATAATCCGGGCCAACAACGGGATGTCTTCGCCAGCCAATGGTTTTGGATTATTGCCGTCGAAACGGTAATGATGATAGCGGATCGGGTTGGCAAGTACACCTAATTGAGGAGAGCCGTTCAGCAATTCATAGCCCTTTTCTGCGTGCAAGTGGATGTTGGGACCGGCTGCAAAATGGGTCAGATCATGTTTCTCTTCCCAATTGGCCGCTGCGCCCAGATCATGCAACAGGGCGGCATAGGTCAGGGTTTGCTGATCCGAGTCCGGCAAGCCGATGTGACGGCCGATTTTGTTTGCAATAATGGCTGTTCTACAGTGATGCTGAGACAACCCTGTCGAAGTTAATTCCAAAGCGAGTGATAAAGCTCGGATAAAACTAACCGGATGGATGATGACTGACATTTCCAAGGCTGCCCCTCCTAACTTTTAGTATTTATTTCTTTCCACAACGGATTCGCTTTTCCTCTTTTAACTGGCGAAACAAATAAGGCAAGCAAAACGAAAGGCTCTTCGGAACCCGTCCGAAGGGCCTTTCGTTTCTTGAGCTTCAATGCAGGAAACGGCGAAAAACACTGCAAGGATGGGTACGACCTTCTTGCTGAAATGGGGGAAAATGAAATTATAGAAGCGAGTGATGCATGCGGCAAAAATCGATACGCCCAGGGATTGGTTTTAAGCCCTGTTGAAAAAACTCCGAAGTGTATTGCACCGGGCGGCTACACTCGGTTTTTGGCGAGGCTTTTTGTTTGTTGAAGTTTCATCATAAAGTTTTTGGCATTATTTTTTCTCATACATTCCTGCGAAGCTTATAATTTGACGCTTTCTCCGTTGCCGTGCTAACTTGATGGTCATAAGGAAGTGGGCAAGGAGATCGTGTTATGATAAAAGAGTACCAAGGAATCGTGTTAGCCATTATTGTCGCTGTCATAGCCAAGGCGTTCATCGGTGTGATCGGCGCTTTTTCCCAGTATTTGGGCCAAATCATCAGTCCCACGATTGTCGCGATTGTATTGGGCATCATGATACAAAATGTAATCGGGGTGCCGCAAAAATATAAAGCAGGGGTGCAATTTGCTGCCAAAAATGTACTGATTTTGGCAATTGTTTTATTGGGCGCCACTTTGAATATTAATGATGCGGTGCAGCTTTTCTTGCGACAACCGGCAATCATATACTCAATGGCATTTAATATTTGCCTGGCTTTTTCTATCGCCTATGGCTTTGGAAAAATCATGCATATCGATTTTTCGTTGCGCACTTTTATCGGCGGCGGCTGCTCGATATGCGGCGGGACAACGATATCGGCATTGGGACCGATCATCCGCGCAACGGATAGCCAAATTGCTTTTGGGATGTCCATCGTGTTCTTTCTGGATATGATAACAATCGTTCTCTATCCGATGCTGGGGAAAGCGCTGCAGCTTAGCCCGGAGGCTTTCGGGGTATTAGCCGGGACGGCAATCAATGACACCTCTTCTGTTCTGGCCGCGGCCGATATTTATAGTAAAATGATGGGGAATGATGTCGCGTATGAAACGGCTTCGATTGTGAAACTTACGCGAACCTCTTTCCTGATACTGGTTGCTTTGCTGTTTTCGCTCATTGCCACATTTAAACGATTGCGTCCGTTGGCGGATGGCGACGCCGGACCGCAAGCTGTTGGCGACCAGAGCATTTTGAAGACGTTGGCAAAAACGTTTCCGTGGTTCATCTTTCTCTTTGTGATCATGTCAAGTCTCAATAGTCTCGGCATGTTTCAGCAGGGGATTTTTAATCAAATCGCCGGAGTTTTTCACTATAGCGCCAATGGCCAAATGCCCGCAATGGTCATGCTGTGTAAAGATCTATCCAAGTTTTTAATCATAGTGGCTTTGGCTGGGGTCGGTTTAAAATGCAATATAAAATCCCTGTTACAGCCAGGGTTCCGGCCGATTATTCTGGGCGCCGTTACTTCTGCCGCGGTATTCATTTCGTCAATGACGACAATCATCTTAATACTGCATTTATAAGCTGAAGGGGGATGTATGATGCTGGATACGCGCCTATATATTTTTAAGGCGGTTGCAGATCAAAAAAGCTTTACGCTGGCGGCTCAACACCTGTACATGACACAATCGGCCGTGAGCCATTATATCGCGGGGCTAGAAAGTCACTACGGCCTGAAACTGTTTGACCGAATGCATAGGAAAATTGCTTTGACGATGGCAGGAGAAAAACTGTATGGCTACGCCGCAGAAATAGAAAAGTTGTGCCAGGAAGCGGAAAAAGAAATGCGCGGGCTGGCGAGCAGCGTATCCGGTCGTTTGCATATCGGCGCGAGTCTGACCATCGGTGAGTACGTATTGCCAGAGTTATTGGCAAGATTTAATCAGCTTTACCCCTCGGTAGATATTACGATGGACATTTTTAATTCCGATCAAATCGCGCACAAGGTGATGGAGGGGAAGGTGGATGCCGGCTTCATTGAAGGGAAGCTGGACTTGGCGGGAACTATTGATTATCATGAATTCGGCGGGGATGAACTGGTCATTATCGCTCCAGGTACGGGAGCGGCGCCGGATGGAATGCTCACCATCGAAATGCTGCTGGATCAGCGCTGGATTATGCGCGAAGGAACTTCCGGCACGCGAACGAGTTTTGAGAGTTTTTTAAGAATTCATGGTGTTGAACCTTCTGCACTGAATGTCGGCATGGAATTGGGCAGCACCCAGGCAGTAAAGGAAGCCGTAAAAGTGGGATTGGGAATAGCCCCGATATCCAGTCTGGCGGTTGCTGAGGAAGTGTCGCGCGGAGAGTTTCATGTGCTTCCGTTGGTTGAGGGGCCAATGAAAAGAAGCTTTAGTGTAATTACCAATCCGGAAAAATTCCAAACCTACACAACGGAAAAGTTTCTAAACTTTGTTTTCCAGCAACTCAGCGGGTGAACTTTTCTCGCTTTTTTCAAAATAATAACGCCGGGACGGCTTTGCCCATGCGCTGATTCCAAAGAATCTGCAGGGGGTCATTCCATCCCGGCGGTTTGGATTAGTTCTTGTTATTTGCTGACCAGATAGTCAATCAGGGCAGCCTTTTCCTCCGCATTCAGCGAGGCGCCCTTGCCCATCATCCGGGTGACCGTTGTTTGCCAGGCCGCGCGGTCCTTCGACGCACTCGTGACTGCACACCCCGTGCAGGAATACTTTCGCAAAAAAACTAAGGCCGATTCAGACAGTAATTATCTGCTGTTGAAGAATATCACCAAGAATTTTACATTGACAATATTGAATAAAAAAGTCAATCTAATAAATGTGGGAAAGCGATGATCTTAAAAAGCGTTGTGATTCAGTCCAGACTATATTATTAATGAAAGAAGGTGCGAATGATTGTTGGCGAAGAAAATCACTATTTCAGCTACTGTTTTGAAACGGGTTTTGGGTCTGTCTCTCGTTCTATCCTTGCAGGCAGTGGCTTTGGTAACCGTTGATCCCGGACAGCCTGCCAATTTTCTGACCGGTTACGGCAAAGCCGAAGCCGTCACGACGCTGGACGTGAGAAACTACGGCGCAAAAGGCAACGGGGTCACCAATGACACCGCTGCCATTCAAAATGCGATCAATGCGCTGCCGACCACCGGGGGCATCGTTGTGATTCCTTCCGGAACGTACATGGTGGATGCAGTCAAGTCTCTTAATCTCAAAAATAATACGACGATCCAGATGACACCGACCACTATCCTCAAGGTCATTCCAAATTCTGCCGACTGGTCAGCCGCATTAACAATCAAAAATGTGGCATCTACCAAGATTTATAGCGGAGTTTTGGTGGGGGATCGCTACACGCATCTGGGAACCAGCGGCGAACATGGGATGGGCGTCGGGATCTTCGGGGGCAATGGGGTGATCGTGCAGGGAACCACAGCCAACAATATGTGGGGAGATGGTTTCTACATCGGAACCGGTTCCAATGCAACAGTATCCCGCAATGTCCAGCTGATCGACGTGAAAGCCGACAACAACCGGCGACAAGGGATTTCATTGATCAGCGGCAACGGTGTTTCGATTATCCGGCCCCGACTGACCAACACCAACGGAAAAGCCCCCTCGGCGGGACTGGATATCGAACCGAGCAAAATCACCGACACACTTCAGAACATCTCCATCGTGGATCCGTATACAGCTGGCAATGCTGCTGCGGGTATCTCAATCAATCTTGCGAAACTGACCGGATCGACGGTACCTGTCAGTATTAGAATAACCAACCACGTCGATGATGGAAGCCAGAGGGGTTTTAGCGCTGCCGGCCTATCGATGGTCCCCGGCAGCCTCGTTATTGACAATCCCATCTGGAAGAATAACAAGTTGAACGGGTTTCTCGTAACGAATCACGACTATCGAACCTATAGCATCACCGTCAACAATCCGCAGGTCATCAATGCCAATACCGAGGGTTCGACAACGAACCTGGCGACTGGCTCCGCATTCTCCATCTATAACTATACCTCCGGAGTATTGCTGGGCGGCGTGACCATCAACAATGCCAAGATAACGGACCTGCGGAGCACGCCCAGAACCGTTCATGGGTTCTATGTGGTGGATACTCTGGGCAAAGCGATAAATAAAGTGTCACTCGTCGCTCCTGTAATCAACGGAAAAATATTGCGAACAATGCTCAAAACGTCGGACATCGTAAACGTTAAGATTAAATAGGGAACACTGAAGCACGAACGAGCTTTCCCGCATACAAAGAACTTTGCAATAGACATCGTTTTGAAGCGATAACTATTGCTTTTTTCCGACCTTTTCCCGTACCATTTCTGCTAAGTATTAACATCGGGAAGTTGAAACGAAAATGCCACTCCCAGAACTATTTTTTCAAAGTAAGCTGCAATTTTCACAAATGAAGTGGTAAAATGATGACAAACCAATACAAAATTAAGGGCCAGAAAAGGGGTGCCGTGATGAAAAAAACACTGACCTGCCTGCTACTGATTTTCAGCCTGCTCCTGTCCGGAATCGCCTTTGCCAAGCCGGGCGACGCCGATTACAGCGGATTGCTGAAGGTTTCGGAAGTCGAGCGCATTTCCGGCAAAAGCAAACTGAGCCTGAAGTCGATGGACTCAAAGAAAAGTGGTGAGGCCTATGACCTGCAATATTTAACCGCCGAAGGGCATGCCATTTTGATGATTCAGGTGCTGCGCGGCAAGGATTATGAAATGTTCTATCAAGATTATCGTTCCCAGGACTATCGCGCGATGGAATACGCTTTTTGGGGACCGAAAAACGCGACACCGGAGAATCCGCCCAGTCAGCTTTGGTTTCGCAAGGGGGATACCTTGATCTTCATCGAAAGCGGCTATGATAAGGCTGCCAAAACAGACTTAAATGTTGAAATGATGGAACAAATCGCCAAGATCATTGCATCGAGGCTATAAAAGGCAAGCAAAACGAAAGGCACTTCGGATGGTTTCCGAGGAGCCTTTCGTTTTGTCTGAGCTTAAAAAGCGTTATTGGCGGCTCATGGGTCGCGGCGGCGACGCCCTTGTTGATACGAAGCAAAACTTCATCGTCGCCGCTTTCGACACCCAGGTAAATCAATGAAAGCCCTTTGGAGCGCAACAAAGCAAGGTCTGCAGGAGTTTTTTCCAATAAATCGCTTGCCCGGGCTGCGCAAGATATCGTGATTAAAGTTGGAAATGTTGATTTTAGACGCTGCAGGATCGGCAGCAGTTCATCAGTTGGCGCAGCCAGCGCATTGCCATCGCCGAGAAACACCCGCCGTAGGTTGGGTGTTCTTTCTTTTGCCTCGGCGATCAACGGAAGCAGTTGATCCAGCGGTCGCACGCGAAAGTTCACGTTCCGATACATCCCGCAAAAAGTGCATCCATTGTGGGAGCAGCCCAGGGTGACCCTGAGCACCAAGCCTTTATCCTCACTCGGAGGACTATATACGTACCCTTCGTTGCTAATATCGGCACAAGTCATAAAAATTTCAACTCCTTGGTATCATTATCAAAACATAATGGATTTCAGCAATATTACTGTTGCAATGGGGAAGTGGACGTGTTAGAGTTTAAGTGAAAGTATATTCACTTTTGTTATACATAATTGCCGATCGTACCGCAATGTGTGAGCCTGGGAGCTACAGTTGCCGGCTGAGTTGAACTTGGAGCCGTAGGAGGATTTGCGTGAGAAGCCGAAAGAGTACCGAGGTCCGAAAAGAAGAAATTGTTCGAGCCGCATTAGCGATTGTAGAGCAACGCGGATTGGATAAATTGAATATCCATGACATCGCGGCAAAGATTGAGCTGGTGCCGGCCGCCATTTACCGCCATTTTACCGGCAGGGAAGAAATTGTTGCCGCGCTCATCGAGTACATCGACAAGCGGCTTCGCTACAACCTGAGTCTGGTTAATGTTGCGACAGGCACGCCGATAGCCAGGTTGAAGACTCTATTTGAACTGCATGTCGTCCTGCTCAAAGAAGAAGCGGCGATTCCGCGGGTTCTTTACTACATTCTCAGTAGTGACCGCACGCCCGACCTCAAGGCCAGCATGTTGTCGGCGGTGGAGTACTATGTTCAACAGGTGAAAAAGTTGCTGATTCAGGGGCAGGAACAGGGCGAGGTCAGCCCCGACATCGATGTCATGGCGGCAGCGATGATGTTTCTCGGCATGGTCCAACCGCTGGCCATTATGTCGCAGGTAAACAAAGAAGTGTTGGACCGATATCCGCACAAGCTCTGGCAAAACTACCAACGTTCCATTCGTCTGTGATTCTGCACGGGAACTAAAAAAGAAGGGGGAACATTTAATGAGTATGTTTTGTTTTCAATGTCAGGAAACGGCCAAAGGCACGGGCTGCGAAATCCGGGGAGTCTGCGGCAAAACTGAGGATGTGGCGAAACTTCAGGATTTGCTCATCTACACGCTGAAAGGCGTCGCGGAAGTCGTGGTCAAAGGAAAACTCGATGTGGCCGGACTGGGACCGGTGAATCATGAAGTTCTGCGAAGTCTGTTCATGACGATTACAAACGCCAACTTTGATGCGGTTGCCATTGAAGTGGAAATCAAAAAAATGCTGAAACTGCGAAATGAATTGCGCGCCAAGATTTCGGCGGAGCCACTGCATGACGCCGCGGCGTTTGAAGTCGCGTCTCCGGAATCCATGCAGGAAAAAGCGGCCTCGGTCGGCGTGTTGGCGACACAGAACGAAGACGTCCGCTCCCTGCGGGAAATGATCACCTATGGATTGAAGGGAATGGCGGCCTATACCCATCACGCCCTGAATATCGGCAAGGAAAATGGCGAGATTTACGCCTTTGTTTACGAAGCGCTGGCAGCGACGCTCGACGACGGACTCTCCGCCGATGAACTGGTGGCCCTGACCCTGAAAACAGGACAGTTCGGCGTAGCGGCGATGGCGCTCCTGGATGAAGCCAATACATCAAAGTATGGCCATCCGCAAATTACGGAAGTGAATCTCGGCGTACGTCAAAACCCGGCAATCCTGATATCGGGTCACGACTTTACCGATCTGGAGCAGTTGCTGGAGCAGACCCAAGGGACCGGCGTCGACGTGTATACCCACAGCGAGATGCTTCCAGCCCATTACTATCCATTTTTCAAAAAGTACGACAACCTGGCCGGAAACTACGGCAACGCCTGGTGGAAGCAGATCGACGAGTTTGTGACGTTCAACGGGCCGGTTCTGTTCACGACCAATTGCATCGTGCCGCCCCGCAGCGAGGAAGTAAAGGCCCGAATCTTTACCAGCGGAGCGTCCGGTTACCCCGGCTGCCCTCACATCGAACCCGATGCAAACGGCAAAAAGGATTTTTCGCCGATTATTGCGATGGCAAAGACACTGAAGGCGCCGACCGAAATCGAGACCGGCAAGCTTGTCGGCGGTTTTGCCCATGAGCAGGTTTTCGCTCTGGCGGACAAAGTGGTGGCGGCGGTGAAGTCGGGCGCCATCAAGAAATTCTTTGTCATGGCCGGCTGCGACGGTCGCATGAAGTCGAGGGAATATTACACCGAGTTTGCGAAAAAACTACCGATGGATACAGTCATCCTGACGGCAGGCTGCGCCAAATATCGTTACAACAAGCTGGCTTTGGGCGATATCGGTGGCATTCCTCGGGTACTGGACGCCGGTCAGTGCAACGACTCCTATTCGTTGGCTCTGATTGCGTTGAAACTGAAGGAAGTTTTTGGCGTCGATGACATCAACAAACTGCCGATTGCCTACAATATCGGCTGGTATGAGCAAAAGGCGGTCATCGTCCTGTTGGCCCTACTCTACCTCGGCGTGAAGAATATCCATCTGGGGCCGACGTTGCCGGGCTTCCTGTCTCCTAATGTTGCCAAGGTGCTGGTTGAGACCTTCGGCATTGCGGGAATCGGAACCGTTGACGAAGACATCCAACTGTTTATGGGCGTGTAATCCCGGGTCAACACATTAACAAAGAGAATGAAGTTCTGTTTGCCATGGTGGGGCATGCTGGTTTAGAAATATTTCAAGAAGAGTTTCCGTAAGGCAGCACCGGCAAAAAAACGTCAAACTGACTGCCTTGACATTCTTCGCTATGGGCTTCGACAAAGCCGCCATGGATTTCGACCAGCTGCTTGACGATGGCCAGACCGATGCCGGAGCCGCCGCTTTTCTTGTCGCGGGCTTTGTCCGCCCGGTAAAAGTGCTCGAAAATATAGGGCAAATCGGCTGCCGCAATACCGCAACCGTTGTCGCGGACGGAGATTTGCAGCCAGTCGCTGCCGGCGCGTGACAGGGTGCAGGTGCTGATGCGGACCTCGCCGTTTTCCGGCGTGTAACGAATCGCATTGGTCAGCAGATTGTAAAACACCTGACTGATGCGCCGGGAGTCCAGTGACAGGGAGGGGGCCGGCGTGACTTCTTCCGTCAGGGACACATTCCGTTCAAATGCCAGCGGTTCCAGCATGCTGACGGCCCGGTGTACCAGCAGGTTGACGTCTGTTGCGGCTTTTTCCAGGCTTAGCTGGCCGGCTTCGGCCAGAGACAGGTCGCGTAGGTCGGTGACAATCCGGCTCAGATACTCGGTTTCTTCCCGCAGTGAATTGAGCGTTTCGTCGTTCTTGTCGACGACGCCCTCCAACATGCCTTCCAGATTGCCCTGAATGACTGTGAGCGGCGTTCGCAGTTCATGGGCGACATCAGCCAATAGCCGCCGCCGCAGCGAAACCTGTTCCTGCAGCGAGCGCGACATCCGGTTGAAAACGCCGGCCAGTTTGCCGACTTCGCTGCGCGTGTCGACGCTGACGGTTTGGCCGTATTGCCCCATCTCTACTGCAGCCAGGGCTTCCGCCAGTTTGCGGATGGGGACGGTAATGCTGCGGGCGAGCAGGTAGCTGGCCAACAGGCCGATGAGTAAAATGACGCCGCCGACCCAGTAGAGGGAGCGGTGGATGTTATCCAAAAAATCCTGCTCGGCTGAGCCCATCATCGACATCATGCCCATTCCGCTCCGCTGGGCAGCCAGATAGTTGCCAAAATGCAGGTCCATCTGATGGTTGGCCAGATACAGCAGTACGAGCACGGTCAGCAGGATCGAGAGAAACATCAGGCCGGTGATTCGCGCTGTAATGCTATGCATGGGCATCACCGGAAAACTTGTAACCGACGCCGTATACGGTCTGGATGATGCGGGGGTCCTTGGGGTTGTCGTCGATTTTACGCCGCAGGTTTTTCACATGGGCGTCAATCGTTCGTTCATAGCCTTCAAAGGCGACTCCCTGAACCTGTTCCACCATTTGAAACCGGGTGAATACCTGGCCGGGCCGGCTGGCGAGCAGTTCGAAAATCTTGTATTCGGTCGGGGTCAGGTCGAGAGCGATTCCGTCGGCGCTGACCGAATAACCGGCGGTATCGACGGTGAACTTGCCGACCCTGAAAGGTTCGGTTTTTTCCGTGGTCTTGCGGGCGCGGCGCAGAATCGCTTTTACGCGGGCCACGACTTCCCGCGGACTGAACGGCTTCGACACATAGTCGTCGGCGCCGAGTTCCAGCCCAATCAGGCGGTCGGTCTCTTCGTCGCGGGCCGTTAGCATCAAGATGGGCGTGTCGCTGTCTTTGCGGATCTGGCGACAGACATCCAGGCCGCTCACACCCGGCAACATCAAGTCCAGCACCAGAATGTCCGGTTTTTTATCGCGGTACAGCTGGAGGGCGGTGGCGCCATCGTGGGCCGTCAGTACCGAGAAGTCTTCCTTTTCAAAATAACTGCGGAGCAATTTGGCGATTTTCGGATCGTCATCTACCAAGAGCACCGAATGTTGCGGCATGAAGCTCACCTCGACTATTTTAAAGTTGTAATGGTGTATTTCGACTCTTGTACACAAAAGCCCTCTCGCAGGGAGAGGGCTTTTGTGCGTCGCTAGGCCAAGTCTTGCTTTAGTTGCAGATATTCATCGCGACTGATTTCACCTTTGGCCAGCCGTTGTTTCAATATTTCCAGCGAAGCCGGAGCGTTCTCGTCGCGTTTGCCGGGGAATACTGCCCGGAACATCCAGATCGTTGCCAATACGATCAACCCTACGAATGCCAGATGGACAACCATTCCGATACCCATACCCAGCCAGCCCATCGGTCCGTCAAATCCATATCCCATCATCATATCCGTCGACCTCCTTCTTTATCTGTCTCCAGTATAGCTTGAGAGTGTGAAGTGCTTATGTCGTCGGCGGAGTATTGTTTTTGAGGCATTTCATGCCTTGGTTGTTACTGTTCACCATGCCGTCATGTTGCCCACTGGTTGTTTGCTGGTGGTGTTCGTTCTTTTGCCCCCCATTCATCATGGTACCGGTTCCTTGTCCCATCATGCCCTGCGGGCAGGTGGTTGTTGGGGCGGCCATCGCAAGCGAAGCTCCCAGAGATACGACCAGTAACGCAATAGACAGGATGACGATTGATTTTTTCATTTTCATTCCTCCGTTTTTATTGCTGAAATTCAGCTGATGGTTTAATCATAGTCGACCAATGTGAAGAACCCGTGAAGAGATTGTGTAGAAGTTGTGCAGAATTGGAAACTTCATGCGAACATATTGCTTTGACAACGCATTTTAACTACAATTTATTTGCCGGTACCTTTTGGTGCAGGACGCGGAAAAAAAGGAAGTGCTGTCCATGGCTCGCGAGCAAGGAATATTGCTTGATTCCGGGGATGTTTTCCCCAACATCGAATTTCAGACGGTCGAAGGAAAAGGGGTACGCCTGCCGGCTGACGTGGCAGGAAAGTGGACGGCGCTTATTTTTTACAGGGGCGACTGGTGAAGGTATTGCCGCCAGCAGTTGCTGGATTTTCAAGTTCAAACCGAACTGTTGAAAAAATTGGAGCTTCAGGTCATGGCCATGTCGGTCGATTCATTGGAAAAGGCGACAGAAACAGTAAAAAGTCTGAAACTGACCTTCCCTGTCGGCTATGGTCTTGACGTGAAAGCCATCTCAGCGCAAATCGGGGCGTTCTACGATGCAAATGGGTTATACCTCCACGCGACAAGCTTTCTGCTCAAGCCGGACGGAAAAGTATTCAATGCCGTATACAGTTCACTTGCGTTAGGGCGTTTTGGCCCCGGCGATGCCGCTTCGCTGGTTGAAATCGTTCGCAGCAGAGAAGCAAAATAGACAGGGGGCTGCCTCAAAACAGGTTTTCACACCTGATAGCGACAGCCCAGTTGAAGATCTGAAAAACGCCTTGACCGAACGGAAATTCGGCGGGCTTTGGGAATGGGAAGGCAACATCAAGAGCCCTTGGCGGTTTCTCAATAGAACCGCTGAGGGTTTTGTTTATGATGGTCCGCGGGCCCCGCCCGGTTTTGAACCGACGGACGCTTGAATGGGAGTGATGCCGGTTCTCCCGTCACTGGAATTCGGCTGCGGCAATCGCGGTTATGCATTTTATTGCCGACAAATTTTTATCCTTTACTTCCAACATGATGTCCACATCCCGGGCGGGCAGACGGGCATAAAACTGCAGAAACCCAGCCACATCGATTGTGGCGGAATGAGAACCGGCTCTTTTGCTGTGATCCTGCTGGGAATAATGCAACTTTTGCGGGCCGTCCCCTGCTTTCCAGCTGGATTTGCAAGCGGCGATCCATTCCATCTCCGAACGGCTGTTGTCACTATTCACTTGATGATGTAGATTGTCAAACACAACGGGAATTGCTTCGGTTTCACAAATCGACAGCACGTCGGCTATGCTATACTGGCGGTCGTCGTTTTCAATCACAAGCCGGCGATGGATATGGGGGTCCAAGCTTCGGTATTGCTGGATAAATCGCTTGACTGCGGCGGGCTTGTCACCATAAATGCCGCCGACGTGAAGAATGATCTTGTGTTCGGCTCCCAAACCCAGTGCGTCCAAAAATCGGCCGTGATACCGCAAATCTTCCACCGCCCGCTCCACCACCGCCGGGTCCGGTGAATTCAGCACGGTGTATTGCCCGGGATGCATTGACAGGCGTATGCCCTGGGTCAGCGCTTTATGCCCGAGTTCTTGCAGTTGATTGTGGAATTCATCCCACCATTTTAAAGTGTTTACGGGATGTGAACCGAACGGGATGGTATCCGAACTGATACGAAACAGCTTGATGCCGTTTTGCAGGTTGTAGTCCAATATGTTATTCAACGCTGCCAGGTTCGACTGGATCAAACTCCGCAACACATCCGGGGCGGCGTTTTTCATCATGCAGGTTCGTAGTTTTGTCCCCGGAACGTCGTAGGTCAGGCAGGCATAGCCGATATTCATTTCGTGATCCTCCCGCGAATGTATTTTTGGCGGCGCTACCAGGCGCCTATGACTGGGCTCCGCGAGCTCTGGTTCTGATTATATTGCCCAAGCCCGGTTTTTTGTTTGCTTTACAACGGCGCTTTCGTCCGCTATACTATAAATAAAAACGTATGTTCGGTTTACGGGGCGGGTGAGGCCATGGCGCGGACGATTCTGTATGTGGATTTGAATAATATTTACGCGTCGGTCGAGTGACTGTACCACCCGGAGCTGCGGGGCAAGCAATAAAAAACAGGAGGCGGTTTACAGTGGAAAAAGACATGATCGGTAAGGCGGCGGAATTGCTGGAGAAATGCGAGGTAGTGACACTGGCGTCCATCAATGAAGAGGGCTATCCGCGCATTTGCGTAATGTCCAAGATTAAGACGGAGGGGATCCGGACGATGTGGATGGCTACCGGGACCCACTCCGCCAAGACCGGCCACTTTCAGCAAAATCCCAAAGCCAGCGTTTGTTATTTTTCGGGCGGCGACAGCGTGACACTGTTGGGCGAAATCGAGATTGTACACGACGCGGCGATCAAACAGGGGCTTTGGCAGGATTGGTTCGTTGCCCATTTCCCTCAAGGCGTCACCGATCCGGAATACTGCATTTTTCGATTTGATGCCCGCCAAGCGACTTGCTGGATTGAACATTGTTTTGAAAACCATCGCTTATAAGAGTCGATGAGCAAGACATTCGTGAAAGTGACGGCAGAACATGATGAAAGCGGCCAGGTGCGGCCGCTTTTGCTGACGTGGACGGATGGCAGGCAGTACGTGATCGACCGGGTGACCGACGTGCGCCAAGCCCCATCGTTGCGGGGCGACGGATTGGGGATGCGGTATACGGTGTGGGTGCGGGGGAAGGAAGCCTATTTGTTCGAGGATGAGGGAAGATGGTTTGTGGAGGAGTGAAATTTTTCACCGAACTAGGAACAAAACTGAGCTCCGCCTTTGCCTTGCCTTTTTATACTATACATAACATTATCTGCAATACGGACAAGTTCGTCAGCCTTGTTGCCGCAATCAGGATATAATGCGATTCCTATAGAGATGTCAACAGGGCAAGGGTGCTGATCTATTTGCTGGATGCCCTGAATAGCGGCCCGCATTTTGCTTGCAACCCTATTCACTTCATCCTTGTCCTTGATATTTCGCAGTATGACAACAAACTCGTCCCCGCCCATCCTGGCAACAACGTCAGATTTTCGTACAGAGTTTTTCAATTGCTCCGCAACCCCAATGAGCAATTTATCGCCGATTTCATGCCCGTAGCTATCATTGATATTCTTAAAACCGTCGATGTCGATAAAGAAAAGGGCGAACTTCATTCTGTCGCGGTTATGCTCGTTTACTATTTGCTCAAGCTGCACGAAAAGCAATCTTCTGTTGGGGAGGCCAGTTAACACATCATAGTTCGCGTTTTTTACCAACTCAAGCTCCAGTCGTTTTCTGTCCGTAATATCCGAAGCAGAGCCGACGATATAAGCAACCCTTTTGTCTTCCACAATCGGTGTCAGTGTGGTAAGCCAAAACCTTTTATCGTCGCCGAACTCCAGCTCTTGCTCATAAGTTATTGCGTGTCCTGCGTCAACACAACGTTGATAATTTTCCGTAACCTTTCTTCCGAACTCCTCCCCGAGCAATTCTTCGGGACTCTTGTCGCGGATTTGTTCTAACGATATTTTCGTTTTGATTTGATGCGATAAATTATTCCTAATAAACCGAAAGCGATTATTCTCGGCAACCCGAATTAAGAACATTGCATCTTGCGTTCCGTTGAAGACTTTTTCATATTCATCAGATAACCGTCGAATATCTGCTTCGGCTTGCTTCAATGCAGTAATATCCGTATGGGCGCCCAGCATGCGAATGGGTTTTTGATTCGCGTCTCGAATCGCAATGCCCCGGCAGCGGATCCAGATGGTTCCCCCATTCTTATGTTTGTACCGTACAATTTGATCGTAGGGATAACCGGGATTTTCACAATGCTTTTCAAAATTAACCAAAGCCATTTTTAAATCTTCTTGAAATATTATGTCCTGCCATTCACTGGACAAATGCTGCTTTTCGGCAGGATCGTAGCCCAGTGTCTCCCAGAACTTGGGACTCATCCATTCATTTTGCGGGTTGTCCAAATCCCAATACCAAAGTCCGTCCAAAGAGCCTGATTGAATGAAATCAAAGATATAACTGTCTCTTTGTACCAGCTCGTTTAGTTCTTCCTTTAAATAGTTCCCCATGGGTCAATTCACCTCGTAATGCTTTGCGAAATCCTGGCGCTGGATTGCATACGCATATCCTCATTTGACAATTCTTGTTCGGATAGCCGAAATCCTGCTACTTTAGCTAAAAATCGTCGTTTGCCACCATAAAACGGGTGGACATCCACGCCTGAAAACAAGCAAGCGGTGAAGCAGGACGGCAGGCCGCTTTTCCAGGGGCGCGGCGAATGCATCGTTAGCCGCTGAGATTGAATAAATCGCATCAGCGCGTCCGTGCAAAAAAAGCTGCGCCGAGTTGATATTCAGCTGATTTCTGGTAAACTAAAACAAACACACAGTTTGAGGTAACGCAGGCATCCTGATGGATGCGTTGTCCGGATGAACCGGAAGATGCATCTTTGACCTTATATTTATCCGTCCGCTATCATTATTTTAGTTCAGTATAGCCGCAAAGAAGGAGGAAAAAATGCGCAAAAAAGCTTTTATCGTAGTGGCGCTAATCCTGGTCCTGTTTTTCCTGGCCGTCGAATACAACAAAGCCAGCGAGAATACGCAAAAACCGACCCGAGCCACGGAACAAAGCCAAGAAAAATCGCCGCTGATCATAAAAGTCCTGGATATTGGCCAAGGCGACGCCATATTGATCAAAGCGGACGGCAAAATCGTTCTGGTTGATACCGGTGATATTGGGCAGCGGGAAAAGCTTGTGGCCCTGCTAAAAAAGGAAAAAGTCTCGACAATTGATATTCTGGTCATCACCCATCCGCACTCCGACCATCTGGGGGGTGTGCCTGCGATTTTTGAAAATTTCAAGGTGGGTCAAATTTATGATAGCGGAAGAACCAACACGACAGCTTTGTACAAACAATATCTAACCGGCGTGAGCAAAAAGAAAATTCCCTTCGAAATTGCCAAACCCGGCGTCGTAATCCCGATTGCCGGAGACATCAAGCTGAAAGTGCTGGCATCAGGCAAGTCTTTGCCCGACGATCCGGACCTAAACAACGGATCTATCGTGGCCAAATTGACTTTTAATCAATTCTCCATGCTTCTGACCGGTGACGCCGAAAAGGAATCCGAAGCGCACATGCTTGAAAAATATTCAAAAGACTTAAAAAGCGATGTTTTGAAATCGCCGCACCATGGGAGCCGTTCGTCATCGACGGCAAATTTTTTGAAACAGGTGAAACCGGCTGCTGTTATCATTTCACTGGCCGCCCAGAACGACTATAATCACCCGCATCCATCTGTAATGGAAAGGTACAAGAAAGCGAAAATAGACATCTATCGAACCGACCTCGACGGGTCCATAACCATAGCGAGCAATGGAAAAAATTTTACCATTCAGAGGGAGAAGCGCGGTGGCGTGGTTAATTATTGAAAGAGGGATTCGATATGAGAGCGGTGATTGATCGGTTTGAAGGGAACAAGGCGATTCTTTTACTCGGAGAAAACGAAGATGTTCAGGTCGCCTGGCCAAGACAATTTCTGCCTTGCGAAGTGCAGGAAGGCGATATTTTGCAATTTGATTTTCGGATTGACACCGTAGCCACCTCGTTTGCAAAAGTGGAGGCCGAGGCTTTGTTGCAACAAATATTGGACCAGAATAAAAAAGAGTGACAGGGAAAAAGCTCCGAAGCGAAAAGCCTCGAAGCTTTTTTCTGAGAGATGGCGTTAATTTTTCGCTTCCATCGGGTAGCCGGCATCTTTCCATGCCTGCATACCGCCCAGCAGAGCCCTGACGTTTTGGAATCCTTGTTTGGTGAATATGTTCGCCACACGGGCGCTTGTATACTCGTTGTGTCAGGTGCAGTAGCCGACAATGGCCGCGTTTTTGCCGGTACTGTCCATCATTCGCTGAATTGCTTGCTCATCATTCGGATCCAGTCTGACGGCATCTTTGATTTTTTCCTGGCTTTCGTCATAAGAATCAGTTTGCCGCAGGTCCAGGATGATGAATTTTTCGTGAGCCATTTTTTCCTTCAACTCTTGGGGAGAAATACGGATTGCCGGCATGATATCACCTCCAAAAATTTGTCGTTGGGCCCCTCAATATCTTCCCCGATTGCCGAACTCGGCAGCTTCCACCCAGTCACTCACATTATTCAGCATAGCGACAATCGTATCGAGGACTTCCTGATGTTGTTCTTCTTCGCTTCGCAGGTTTTCGAAAATCTTTTTATCCTCGACTTTTTCCGCCTGTTCCTCGAGCTTCTTATACAGGTTTACGCTTTCGCTTTCTTTCGCTAGAGCCACTCGGTACACATCGAGTTGTTCATCCCGCAGTTTCTTGATGTCAACCTTGGCGTTTAGAGCAGCCAAATCATCTTTGTAGGAAGCAAAGACCGTTCTAAACGTGTCCAAAGCCGGATCCGGCTTTAAATAGTTGCCAGTTTGATTTTGAATCGACTGAACGATTTTATAGTGGCGCTGCTCATCGTCCGCAAGACCCTCGAATACTATTTTTAGATCCTCAAAAGACGATTTTTGAGCTTGTTCCCGGTAATACCTTTCGCCGTCAAGTTCCATCTGTAGCGCAAAATCAAAGGCGTTCAACGGAGGCCCTCCTTTCCAACACTTAATGGGATTTGTTAACGATAACTGATGCGGTAGACCTGGCCTGCGCGATCGTCGGAAACCAGCATGGCGCCGTCCGGCATGACCAGGACATCGACCGGCCTGCCCCAGACGCTTAGGTTCTGCAACCAACCGGTGGCAAAATCTTCGTAACTCACCACGCGACCTGCCTGCAGCCGGACCAGGCTGACCCGGTATCCGACCGGGGCCGAACGGTTCCAGGAGCCGTGCTCGGCAATGAAAATCTGGTTATGGTATTCCGGGGGGAACATTTTTCCCGTGTAGAATTTCATCCCCAGCGCCGCCACATGCGCGCCCAGCTTATGGGCCGGAACGACCAAGTGGGTGGGATCTGGATGCTGCTTGAATTCTGGGTCAGGCACGTTGTCGCCATAGTAATGGGGGAAACCGAAGTGCAGGCCGGCCCGGGGCGCGTGGTTGAGCTCGTCCGGCGGCAGGTTGTCGCCCAGCCAATCCCGGCCATTGTCGGTAAACCAGAGTTCACCGCTGCCCGGGTCCCAGTCGAACCCAACGGTATTTCGCACTCCCGCAGCATAAATTCGCTGCTCCGATCCGTCAGGATTCATCTGCATAATGGTGGAGAACCGTGGGTCGGTACTAACCCCGATGTTGTAAGGCGCGCCGATGGGGACGTACAGTTTCCCGTCCGGTCCGAAGGCCAGGTATTTCCATCCATGGGCGCGGTCAGGCGGCAGGTTGTCGGTAATAACCACCGGAACCGGTTTTTGTCGTAGGCTGGCCATGATATTGTCGTAACGTAGAATGCGGCTGTTCTCGGCAACATAAAGAGCGCCGGCGCGGAAAGCGACTCCGTTCGGCGTGTCCAGACCTGAGGCGACCGTGACGACCGACACGTTGGTGCCGCGGTTTTGCTCATCAATTAGGGCATAGACCATTCCCTCCGACCGGGATCCGACGAACACCACGCCATTCTCGCCCAAGGTCATCGACCGGGCGCCTTTGACGCCGGCAGCGTAGATTTCGATCTGAAAACCCGGTGGCAGCTGGAGGTTCGCTAATCTGGCATCCACAGGCTGTGCCTTGCCGCAAGCCGAAAACAACAGTATGAAAATTGCCGCCAGCATCAAGCCGACCAGCCGAAATCTGATGAAATGTTTCATCCTCCCCTCCATTCGTTTTCTATTGGATACTACTCGTCCGACTCCTGTCTCTTATCATATGCCAAAATCGCCAGCTGCACATTTGGGAATCAATATAAAAATTGCCTGAAAAACGACGCTTATTTTATCACATCGGCACAAAAAGGCGTCCGCGACGGCAAGAACGCGAACTGAGAATTATTGCTGCGGATGGAGCCGGTATGGTTGAGTGGAAGGGAATTGGTGAGAATATGGCGAAGATAGGGACAAGGGGGAGACTAACGGGCTGGCACTACCTTTTTGCCTTGGGTAGGATGCGTTTCTCCAAGCCGTAAAGGTCTTCGATGTTGTTTAGCATTGCAGCCTGCGCATCCGAAATTGCCTGGTTATAGATACTGGGCCCGATCTGGCCGGTAATGAAGTCCAAAAAGTTCTGGGCCTGAAAGTCGCTGAGCGCTTCATCGCGTTCGGCAATAAAGAATTCTTTGATGCCCCGCAAGGCATCTTGCTGGCGATCCTTGCTTAGCTCGATCGGTTTCAATTGCGGCACCTCGTTATCTTTGAAATAAACAGGCAAATTGCAGGAACAATGGAATGTATTTATTTATCCGCATGTTTGAGCATGCGAAGGGAGCGATACCGCCAGTACTATGATTGAAGCACAGGTCAATATATTCATGGCTTTATTGTTGGGCAGCATTGCGGTGCACGCCTATATGAAATTCGACCGCAAAGAACCGATGTATCAGCTGTTTTTTGCCCTTATCGTGTTGACGATAGTGATTTTGCTATTGGAAATGTTGAGCGTGTTGTTAAATTCCGCCAGTTATGCTAATTTCCTTGTTTTGCATAAACTGGTTGATACGGCAGGTTTTGCCCTGGCCCCGTTAGCCCCGATTGTTGCAGCCCTATATGTGTATAAAAGAACCAATCGCTATATACGGCTAGAGATCAGTAAAATCCTTTGGCTGGGGGCGCCGGCTGTTGGCAATGCTATCGTTTCGATAGGCAGCTACCAGTACAACTGGATTTTTCGCATAACCAGCGAAAACCTATACCTGCGGGGGCCGTTGTTTTTCGTTTCCCCCGTGTCGATTTTTTCTACTATTGCCTGATTTTGTGGGTTTTATATGATAACCGCACCAAGATCAATGGCGAAGAACGGGTTATGCTTGGCTTGTTTTCGGTTATTCCATTTTTGTTGTCTGTTTTTCAATTGTATTACTTTGTCTACTTGACGATTTGGAATAGCTTGGCCATCGCCGTGGTGATGAACTATATTTTTATCTTGCATAATCAAACCAAGATCGACCCATTAACCGGATTGGGAAATCGCCTGGCTTATGATGAGTATATGGCAAATCTAAGTCATAAAAGCAAGCTTGTTTTAGCGGTGGTAAATATTGACCTGGATGATTTCAAAAGCATTAACAATCTGTATGGGCATCATGAAGGCGATCAAGTGTTGCGGGCGTTCGCCGGCGAGTTGAAGGCGGTGTTTGACGAAATCGGCACGCCGATTCGGGTGGGCGGAGATGAGTTTATTGTATGGATTCGCGAAAACAATCCGGTCATCATCGAGCAGTACATGGCGACTTTGACGGACAGGGTTAAGAATTATAATGAAAAAATGGGCCGACCCTACCAGGTTGGCTTTAGTTACGGTGTGACGGTGTATAACGACCAGTACGGCGACTTGCAGGAACTCGTTCAGCATAGCGACAGGTTGATGTACGAAGAAAAACAAAAAAAACAGGTCGAACACTGAAGACCCCATTGGTCTAAAACACGGGGCTCTTCATATCAGCATAACGGCTTCCATTTTGCGATCGGCTTCGCCCCGGGATTATTTTACCCTTGTCCAGACTCCGGCTGCCACCACGGCGTCTTTGGCCCCTACATGCCGATAAACGCTGGTGATTTTGTCCTTGCTCACGATGGTTGCGTCGGTGTAGCCGTCCTGGTCAACCATGTACAGCGTTTTGTTGTCCCAACCGATGACTCCGGCCATGTTTTCGGTCGCCATTTTGGATTTGAACGTGCCGTAGACGACCCGGCCCTGTTGGCGGGTGATGGTCAGTTCGGCGTTCAGGATGCTGAATTCGTTGGTGTGGTGGGTCCATTCGCCGGGGGCGTTTCCCTCCTTGGTCAGCAGCGCGGCTTCCGATTTCACGTTCCAGGTCCCGACCAGATTGGGAATGGCGGCCTCGGCAAAGCAGACTCCGGTTCCAAACACAAACACCAGTAACGTGAGACAGAGCAGCATTTTTTTCATTGTCATATTCCTCCCTTATCAAATCAATTATCCTAATTCGTGTAATTCGGGATAATCTTGGCCAATCCTGCTTTCCCCCTGCGACCACAGGAAAAAAACAGCCGGCTGTTGCAAGCCGGCTGTTCGCATGGGGAAACGCTGAAATAATGGCCCGCATGGGCTATCCCGGGATTTCTTAGCGAATTGACATGATATATCGACGGTATTCGGCGATCACCTTGTCGACTTCGCGCTCGGCCTGAGCTTCCTTCCGCTCGATGTCGTTGATGTCATTTTTGGCGGCGGCCGAATAATCTTCAAACTTCTGAATGTATTTGTCTACGTCCGCTTTATAGCGCGAAGCAGAAAAGTCATCCTTGCCCAGCGGTTGACGCGGCGTAAAAACGCGGGACGAAAAACTGGGGTAGCTGCCGATGAGGTTGCTTTGGGCGAATGAATAACCGACTGAGGCAGAGAAAAAGCACAGTACGGACGCCGTCAGGATGATTTTCTTGTTCATGGGGGCCTCCTTATATTGTTTTGTTCCGTTAATTTGGTTGCGGGTTGCGGCATTTAAAAAATTATAGCATGGGCGGGACTTCTTTTCCATCACCTACATCGGCGGCTATTCCGCGAATTGTCCTCTCTCTTATATGGTGGTCTTGACTTGGTCGGTGGAGATCATTGGCTGAAAAAGCCAATGCGTTTTCAGGCTAAAGGCTATATCCGATATTCAGATTCATGCGACAACGAGCTTAACAAACGCCGCCGGGAAAATGGTAAAATAGGGGCAGAAATGGACGCGCTGGAGGATCGCCACGCAGGAGCACGCCCAGGTAATAAGGTGAGATCAATGAACAGAAAATGAAAAGAAAAGGAGTCGACCAGCATGAAACAGTACCATTACAAATATGGCCATGGGGAGGCGGGTTTTTCGCTTGACCCCGCGTTGGTGGCGGCGGAACTGGCGATTAAGGATTATCCGGTGTTGACAGACCCGGTCGCGGCGATTGAAGCCGCCATCCGCGAACCGATCGGGGCCGCGCCGCTCTGGGAGATCGTCAGTCCGGGGCAAACCGTCGCGTTTATTGTCAACGATCCGACCCGGGTGGCGAACACCCACGTTTTTTTGCCGGTGCTGATTGAAGAAATCCATGCGGTCGGCGTGCCGTACGACGACATGTGCATCGTGTTTGCGCTCGGTAGCCACCGCCTGATGACCGAGGCCGAAATGATCGAGGAAGTCGGCGCCGATGTCGCAGCAAAAATCAAAATGTACAACAGCGACTGCAAAGATCTGTCGCAATTCAAATATTTTGGTGAAACTTCGCGCGGCACGCCGGTATATTTTCATAAGAAAGTGGCGGAAGCCAACCACATCATCCTGACCGGCAGCGTGGTACACCATTTCTTTTCGGGATTCGGCGGGGGTCGCAAAGCCCTGTTTCCCGGCGTGGCCGCCTATGAAACCATCCGCAGGAATCACAGCATGATGTTTGATCCGAATGCGGTAATCGGCAAATTAGACGGCAACCCGATCTATCACGACCAGATCGAAGGGGCCGAGATGCGCCGTCCCTCGTTTTTGCTCAATGTCGTGCTGAATGAAGAAAAACAGTTCCTCAAGGTGTTTGCCGGTCACTACATCAACGCGCACCGCGAAGCCTGTGCTTTTGTAGATGAGGTGTACGGCGCTCCGATCCGGCAGGAAACAGATATGGTCATCGCTTCCTGCGGCGGGTATCCCAAAGACATCAATATCTATCAACTGCAGAAAACGATGGACAATGCCTGGTGCGCCGTCCGTGAGGGTGGCGTCGTGATCATCCTCGGCGAGTGCGAGGAAGGGTCCGGGTCGGCCCAGTATGAAAAAATGATGCAGCAATGCAGGACGCCGGACGAAGTGGAAGCTACGGTGCGGCAAGACTTTCAGATCGGCGCGCACAAGGCTTATGCGGTGACGCGTTTGATGAAGAAGGCCGAATTTATCCTGGTATCGGCTATGGAGCCGGATTTTGTCCGCATGTTGCTGTTCACGCCGGCCAAAGACATGGCTGAAGCGTTGACGCTGGCCCATGCCAAACTCGGACCGGCGCCGTCGATCACTTTGATGCCGATGGGCAGCCTGACGGTGCCGCGTCTGGTCAGCGGCGGCTAGGACTGCGCTCGGGTATCTTGCGGCCGTTCGATAGGGAGGCAAGGTCGCCCGCGTGATCCTGAGTATTCGGACCAGTTCTTCCGGGCGTAGGACGGGGTATCGGTCATGCGCCCCCTCCATTTTCTGGCGCAAACATAAAGGGCGAAGCAGGTTCGGGTTACAAAGGCGTGCCAGTTGACGCAGTCTTGTTGGGTTGCGTTGGCTGGCTTTCGTTTTTAACCGAAAAATATTCTATCCATTAAACACGCAGGGAAATGATGGCAGCTGTCGAAGGGAGATGTATAATTAATTGTTGTAGGGACTGGGTTTGTTGCTTGATCCCTGATAGATAAGTGGGGAGGAAGTGAATATGGATTTTTCCGGCAAAGTGTCCGAATGTTGTCGAAATACGCAGGTCTCCTGAAATTTCAAGAGACTAGTTGTTTAGGGGAGGGCGCACCGTGAATCAATTTAGTTTGCCTATTTTTATGTCTGTTGGAGAAAATCTGATCGAAAAACTTTCATCAGAAGTCAAACGTTGCCTAAATTATAGCAGCAGCTCGAAAATCGCACTAATTACATCAGCTGAGTTGCTGGAGATTTATTCAAGCGTTATCGAAAATGCTTTGCTCGATTTACCGGAAATTGAAGTTGTTCTAGTCAAAAAAACCTCGTTTGATTATGCGGTTGAACTCGCAAAATATATTTCAATTAAGAATATAAAAATTGTTATTGGTTTTGGTGGAGGCGCCGTCTTAGATACTGCCAAATACGCGTCATTCGTTGCAAAGACTTCATACATCGCAGTACCCACAGCTTTAAGTAATGAGGGATTGTCTTCTCCAATAGCTGTTCTTTACACACAAAATGCAAGAAAGAAATCATTCGGTTCAAAAATACCTGAAGGGATTATTATTGACACAACTATTATTTCTAAAGCACCTAAAACGCTACTTCAAGCAGGCGTAGGAGACACTGCAAGTAATTACACTGCTTTGTTTGACTGGAAGCTTGATTGTGCAAAGAACGGGACAACTGTAAACGACTTTTCGTATATGTTGTCTGAGATGTCTTTTAACGCGCTACTCAATTCACCCGAAAAAGTGTTGGATTCGAAAGAGGGCATTACGATGGTTGCCAAATCATTGGTTATAAGCGGCATTTCTATGGAGATTGCCGGAAACTCCAGGCCTTGTAGTGGATCTGAACATTTATTTAGTCATGCAATTGATGAATTATATGATTTGGGAATCCCGCATGGTATTTTAGTTGCTCTGGGCAGTGTTGCAGCTTGTGTATTACAAGGAAGAAATAAGTTCATATTGATTGATTACTTGAATGCGTATGGAATTTCTGTAAATCCGATGAAACTTGGTATAACCCAAGAGCATTTTGTTGAGGCGTGGTTATTCGCCAAAGAAACCCGCAAAGAACGTTTTACCATATTGAACACCATTGATCTCTCTGCGGCGTTATTTAATGAATTGTACGAAGAGTTGTCGGAGGTTTGCAAATGAGGGCGTTGATCGTCCGTCTCAATTTGCCTGACCTGCTGGGCAATGTGGATGATTTTGAGCGTATGAGCGGGGTCCTTTTTAATAACTCTACACTGACTTCACAACAAAAATCCTTCGGGAAATTGAACAATCCCCGTCACTCCATTCAATCCATTTGCAGTGAGTTCGCATGCCATAAAGGCTTCTTCAGGAACTTCAAATGGTGCAGTTATGCCAAAACGACTTGCAGGCACATAACCAAAACGCGGGTAGTAACTTGGATGACCGACTAAAATCACTGAACCATAACCCAACTCTAGAGCAGCTTTATGTCCTTCAATAATTATTTTTGCCCCTATACCTTTATTCTGCATTTCCGCTACAACAGAAACGGGTGCAAGGACAAGTGCATCAAAATCTTCATTGCTTTCCCGTCGAACTACAATTTCCATCAACAACCCGCCTTTTGAGCAATATTTGATATTCTATATCGCACGCCGTTCAGTTTCAATTTTTCTATACCATTCATTGCAGCAGCTACAAAGCAATCTACCCCTTAATAATCACGCCGCAGATACTATTAATAAGAGTTAGGGCATGTGAGGGAGCAATGACACAACCGCGAAGATCATTTAGCGTAATCGCCAGTTGATAAAAATGGCAAGTGCTAAGATCGATTCCTTCCAATTTAGTTCCAGAAAATTGAACTCTGTCGAGATTGCAACTTGCAAAGCATACATCAGCAAGTGTGGCGGAATATATGTCAGCTTCAGTGAGCGAAGTGCGGTGAAAGACACTTTTCGAACACTTTAAGTAGCGCATGACGGCATATCCAGCATTGCAGTTGTTTAAGACAACATTTCGCAGAGAAGCTTCCGTCATATTAATCCCGACCAACTTGCAGTTGCGAAACTGGACACGGTCCATAAAGCACTGACTGAAGTTCACATTTGAGAGATCACATTGTTCAAAGATGGTATCGGTTAGTTTAACCTTCGGCCAATGAACACTGGAAAAATCAACGTTATTAAACATAACTTGAGAAACCACAATATTTTCAGCAGTCTGATCTTCAATTGTGCAGTCTTGTATTAGGCTGAGTTCAACGCACTCTTCATCATGAAGCTTGCTTATTTGCGCCAAAGATAATCGCGATGGCATAGTAGGCTCTACCGGATATTTTTCAGTTTCTTTTTTAGTCATGATATTCCCCCAGGTTGTTATCTTTTAGTGAAGGAATTACTCTGCATCGTCGGAAGATTAAGATTTGAGAAGTGCAAAATCAGATCCATCATTGGTTCCTTTGTCCGGCAGCTTAATAACTACCTGTATCCATTGCACATCGGTTCTGCCAAGAGCGTCCGTTGCATTGACCACTTTAGCAACATACGCGCCATGATCGCGCGAAAGCTTTTCCAGTTCTTCCACAGAAACATCATAAAATTCCCGTTCCTGGTCCAACGCCCCTTTTCGCAGAGTAATGGCCAGAAATCCACCCGGTTTTAATAAATTGATGAGTTTTCGGAATGCGCGGGGTCGGTCATTTATCGGCAAATGCATCCAAACAGCACTAAGAAGGATGAAATCGAAAAAAAGTCCCCGTCGGGTTACGTCGGACAAGGCAGGCAATTTGTCGTCAATCCATTGAATCTTTTGCGAAGAATGTTTCTGCATGGCCTCCATGCGCATGCCCGCCGACGGTTCCACCGCCACGACATCATGTCCCAAACTGCTGAAATAGGCAGCATCGCGACCGGAACCCGCGCCAACGTCCAATATGACCAAGGGTCGCTTCGGCATATACTCGAAGAACCATTCGTGAACGTTTTCTGTTTTTGCCATCTCATAGCTCCCAGCTACTTCCGCTGCGTTTTTGTCATACCAAGATATTGCTTTCATTGAGCACCTCAATTTTTCAGATTCGAGTTTACCATGAGCAATCTCAACCCCATCGCCATTGGCGATGATTTGTTTCAAGCCAAACGTATTTCTTGCTGATCGAGATCTCCGGCGACCTGCCCATTGGGGTAGAAATCATTGACAGTGGAGACTATATCCAGAAGTCCGCCCGGTCTCGGTATCATGGTGCGAGAAGGGCTGATCACTCTTGATAACGGGGAAGTGATCAAATGCGGCAAAAAGCCGCCGCAAAGTTAAGATTCCCGATTGAACGCTTAAAACAACAACCCGCTGTTTGCTTTCTCAATCGCTTTTTGTTTGAACAAACGAAAATTCATCCAAAAATCAAGGAAAGGGATGTCAAGCAACGGACGATCGGCTTTTTTAATGGTTCTGCGACTGATTTTTCCCTGTAATGCCAGTTCTTTTCCCGCCTGAACATAGGCGGTCAATACTTGCCGTACCAGCGGATTATCCTGGTTTTCCAGCACCATGGACATTTTGCGGGACAATACGCCGACCACCGGCGCATCCATGAACTTGGCAAACGTTTGATAATAGCTAATGCTGTTCTTTAACGTTTCTGGTTCCAGGTTCGCGCATAGAGATAAAATCACCAGTGGTTTTCCGATGATCTGCCGATCAAAGTGGTGAAAGAGTAATCCGCTTTTTGTCAGGCAAATGCCTTTCGCAGTGGCGGTACTGTTGATCCGGTCCATGAACGTTTTCATCATCCCGGTGATGCCCAAACCGTAGACAGGCAAACCATAGACGATGATATCCGACGCCCGCATTTTGTCAAAAATCGCTTTCACATCGTCCACCGTTTCATAGACACAATGTCCCAAGTTTTCCAGCTGTCCGCAATGATCACAGGCGAGGCAGTTGTTGATTTTTTTCTCGGCCAGCGCAACAGTTTCAAATTCCGCCCCAGCCGAAATCGCCCCCTCCGCCATTTTATCCAGCAGCAGCTGGGTGCAGCCCCGTCGACCACGATGACTGCTGTTGATTGCTAAAATTTTCACCCGATATCCCTTCCCAGCTCTTTATTTTCCGGCCCAAATCGCAGGGCCTGCAACAATAATTCCAGCATCTTTTCGGCATCCTGCAGAACTTCAGACGACTCCCGGTTCACGATCAAAGGCGGCGACCAATACTCGGTAAAGGCATCCACAATCAACATGGCGGTAGCCGGTTCAAGCGCAATCCCGCCAAAAATTTTATTTTTGACGCCTTCCTGCAAAATCTGCATAATCTTTTGCCACAATACCGTCCTGACTTCTTGACGCATGTTCATGTTCTTTTTGCCAATGTAACGAAATGAATTCACGTCACTGATAATGTCGATCGCGTCCCGGTTCTGACGCACAAGGTGATTGATCCTTTTTACATGTCCCAACAACAAGCTTCGCAGTTGTTCAGGCGGCGTGAGATTCGGACTGACCGATTCCTCCGCCGAGGCCCTTGCCAAGGTTAACACGTAGGCTGCATATGCATCAATCAGCGCTTCCTTGTTGGCGAACTCATTGTATAACGTGCCCACGCTGCAACCCATTTCACGGGCAATATCCAACATCGTGGTCCGATTGATCCCTTGCCGGTCAATCAAGGTGATAAAGGCCTTTAAAATTTCATCTCTCCGGTTAGCCACAATTCTCCTCCTTCCTCGAAATAGTATGGCATATACTTTCGTCTTGCTTTGAACTTTTGAACGAAAACCAAATACGTTCAAATTTTAGCATGGAAATTTGTTTTGTCAACCGACAAACTACGGGGGCTGTAAAAAAGTGGTGGGGCGCGTTGGTTTTGGTCACATAAACAAAGCGACTGTCGCCTTGCATTTTGGCAGGATATTATCGGTTGCGGCGAAAACATATAGGCATGAGAAAATCACGAATTCAAAAGGAAAAACTAGAACTTGAGATTATGATCCGTCTATACTGCCGCAACAATCAGCGGCAGAGAGCTTCCGGATTTTTTGATAGGCAAACCCATCCCCTCGTGCAAAAATGAGTTGTTCCATGTCAACACTCCCCAAGTCCCCCACATAGCCATAAACCCTGCAACGGCAGTGATCATCAGGCAGGGTTGGCGGCTTTTTGCCGGAGGCTCCGACGCTGTTCCGGCAGCGGTCCGCACCTTCGCTACCGGATTGTTCGCGTCAGCTCGATTTCGCCGGAAAAACTCTCCGCTCCCATGCGGACAAAATAGATGCCGGCTGCCTCAGCGGTAAACTGGAAGGAATCGGCCTGATTCAACGCAAACTGATGCAGTATTTTGCGATCCGGTGCCAGCACGATCAGGCCCAGATTGCCGGCGTCAACCTTGCTGGCGCAGTCCAGTCGGAGGGTCTGCCCTTTTTTCAGCGAGGTGGCCAAAATGCCTTTGACTCCGGACGTTTTGCCGCCGGTCAGCTTCAGGTAATCGAAGTCGATTTTTTCATATTGGGTTAGTATTGTAATGTTGTAGCGCTTCGAAACGCTGCTGACCCCGCTGGATCTATGGCTGGTCGAGGAATCGGCCAGTTTTTCGCGGCTGAGGGTCTTCAATTCGAAACTGGTCGGATCGGGATCGGCAATGTGTTCACCGCAGCCGGTCAGGCAGAGGAAGGTTCCGCTTAGCAGCAGGATCAGCAACAGTCGTTGATAACGAAGATAACGAAAGCGGGTGAAGCGCAACATTTAAAGCGCCCTCCTTCGGTCCGTTTGCTGATTTTAGTATATTCTGCGCGGTGCAAAATTTCAATATCGGATTGCCTGAACAAATCGGCGGCGCCGTTCTAACCGGCAGGGTCGAGAACAGGCCGGGGAGGATTTGGTGGTTCGCATGGCGAAAATAAGTAAAGTGCAAATTGATTGAAGGAGTGATCGAATGAAATCATTACAAGGAACCCGGACTGCGGAAAATCTGATGAAGGCTTTTGCCGGCGAATCGCAGGCTCGCAACCGCTATAGCTACTATGCCTCCATCGCCAAAAAAGAGGATTACGTCCAAATCGCCAAAATCTTTCTGGAAACAGCCGAAAATGAAAAAGAGCATGCCAAGCGCTTTTACAAGTTTCTGGTCGCCAGCGTCAATGAAACCGAAATACAAATTACCGCCACTTTTCCAGTGGCGATGGGCGACACCAAGGCCAACCTGATGGCCGCCGCCGCCGGCGAAAAAGAAGAGTGGAGCGAACTGTATCCGTCGTTTGCCGACGTAGCGACAGCCGAAGGATTCCCCGAGATCGCCCAGGCGTTCCGTAAGATCGCCGAGGTTGAGCAGCACCATGAAACTCGTTATCGTACCTTGTACGCCAACTTGATCAACGGGGAGGTCTTCCGGAAGTCTGCCGTGGTCGAATGGAAATGCGAAAACTGCGGCTACGTTCACCGGGGCGAATGCGCACCGGAATTATGCCCGGCCTGTATTCACCCCAAAGCCTATTTCGAGCTGCTGGCCGAAAACTACTAAGCTTTTTTCCAACTGCCGATAGGAAAAAACAGGGGCTGTGCGAGACGTTTTTACGCTCCCGCACAGCTCTTAGCGCGTCCTGGCGATGTCCAGAGCGCAATCCGGCGATAAGGGCTTGCTGAACAGATAGCCCTGGTAATAGTCGCAATTCCCTTCGGCCAGAATCGCAAGTTGCTCAGGAAGTTCCACCCCTTCTGCCACAACCAGGTAGCCAAAATTATGAGCAATCCGAATCAGGCTGTGAATCAGGAAAGCGGGGTTCTTTTCTGCTGATAGGGACAAGCCGTCGACAAAGGCTTTGTCTAACTTCAGGACGCTGATCGGCAGTTTTTGCAGATAAGTCAGTGAGGAAAAACCGGTTCCAAAATCGTCGAGGGATATGCCGATTCCCATGCTCCTCAGCGTTTCCAGTTGAGCGACTCCGGTTTCAACATCATGAATTATAATACTCTCGGTGATTTCAAGCTGTAATTTATTCGAAGGTAGTCCGGTTTCATTTAAAATGCGCAGTACTGTATCAACAAAATCAGTGCGCAGGAGTTGCCGGACCGATACGTTGACCGAGATAATGGGGAACCCGTGTTGGGGATGCGCTGCCGAAACGGCGAAACAACAGGCTTCGTATAAGACCCAGGCGCCGATACTGACAATGGTTTCGTTTTCTTCAGCGATCGGGATAAATTCGCCGGGAGAAATCAGGCCCAGACTAGGGCTGTTCCAACGTAGCAAGGCTTCAAAACCATAAACTTTAGGGATTGCCGGCCCGACGACTCCGCTGAGGAAGTAGATTGGCTGGTAGACCAGTGAAAGTTCCCGGTTGGGCAGGGCCAGTTTGAGTCCCTCGACCAGTGCGTGTCTGCGCTCGACCGGCGCCAGCATGCTGTTGTCATAAACCAGACAGTGCTGCTTGCCGGATCGTTTGGCCTGGTTCAGAGCCAGATCGGCTTTGCGCAGCAGGGTCTCCAGATTGTGACCGTGTTCCGGAAAGTTGGCCGTACCGCCGCTGACCTGGATCATAAATGAGCCGGAGTCAGTATCGAAGCGATAGCTGGACAGGTTCAAATTGGGACAGATCTTGCTGTCTTCTTTACTATCGTCCGTCAGGCAAAGCAGAAATTCATCGCCGCCCTGTCGGGCGATGACGGCGTTGTCTCCCAGGCTGGCGCGCAGCGAATCGGCAAAGGAGCAGAGGATTTCATCGCCAATTGATTGGCCGTGCACATCGTTGATCAGTTTAAAGTCGTCAAAATCGAGCAAAACAACCTGGTGCTTTTGCATTTGACCGGCGGGGGTCAGCAGGGAGGATACCGCTTTTTGAAAGCCGCGGCGGTTAAGCAAGCCTGTCAGGTGATCATGATAAGCCAGGTGTTCAATTTCTGCCTCGCGGGTCTTGATGTCTGAAATATTGGTCAGGGCGCCGATCAAGCGCAACGGCTCCCCGTCCGGACTGCGGACGAGACGGGCCCGGGCCAGTACCCAGATGTATTCGCCTGTTTGCGAACGGAGGCGGTACTCTTTGGCGTACGAATCGACATCAGGGTTGAGGTTGGAGCCTACCGGGCCGGCTTGCGCTGCCAGGTCATCCGGGTGGACCAGCTCGATGAATTCTTCCAGGCTGGCGACTTCCGGGATGTTCAGATTTTTCCCCCAGTTGGGGGCGACGACATAGCGTTGGGTTTGCAGGTCAAGGTCAAAGATGGCGTTCTCAGCGGCTTCGATCGCAAACTCAAATCGGTTTTCACTCAGTTGCAGAGCCCGCTCGTTGATTCTTAACTGGGCTATTTGCGTTTCCAGGTCCTGTTCGGTGGCCGAGAGCTGGGAATAGAGCGCTTTGATTTCATCGTTGTTGGCCTGCAGTTCTTCGTTGGACTGGGTCAGGTATTCGATCGAAACGGCCAGTCGGATTCGCATCCGGTCGATGTTTTTGGCTAATTCACCGATTTCGTCGCTGCTGTCCACCTGGACGGGAACACCGAAATTGCCGGCGGCAATTTCCTGCACCCGGGCCACGACTTCGTTGATCGGCGCCGTTAGTCTGCGGCTGAGCCAGAGGGCGCCCAAGAAAGCGACTGTCAGCCAAACCGCGGCGAGGAGAAGGCTGATGGCGATGTTTTCGTTCAGTTTTCGCCGATTTTCGTCGGCCCGGTCTTGCAATAGCTGTTCAATTTCGTCGGTCCAGTTGCCTGTGCCGAGGACCCATTGGTAGGGCTCAAACAACAACGAGTAGCTACGCTTGCCGACGGCGACGGTTTGGTTGGGCTTGGGGAAATAATAGTTGCTGAAGCCACCGCCTGGTTTCTTTCCATTGTTGATGATTTCCTGAATCAATTTTTTTCCTGTAGGATCTTCTTCATTATAGCGGTTCCGACCTTCGCTGCTGCGGCCCATTAATGCCACATTTACGCCGTCAACGGTATCGATCCAAAAATAGTTGTCCCCTTCAAAGCGCAAGTTGCGCACCAGCTCGGCAGCCTGTTTTTTTGCTTCCGATTCCGATAGTCGCCCTTGAACTTGTTGGTGGTGAATGTCAGCGATCAGGCTGTGGACCGTCTCGACCTGGGCTTTAATCTTAAGGTCGAACAATTCGTAGAGATCTTTTCGGTCGGCTTGAAGCCAGTCCGAATTTTTTTGCAGGGTGTCGTTGACATTGTAAATCGTTAATAAAGTCGTAGCGACAAAGCTTGTCGCTACGAGTAGCAAGATTAATTTTTGCTTAAAATTAAACATATTGCCCTCAACAATGATTCTTAATAATTGATATAGCATAAGAATTCTGT
>Ga0351907_1049_pt1 | contig 35903 bp, 28 predicted proteins | sample BONcelHT113001E6_FD_206861 | JGI IMG/M metagenome (GOLD analysis project Ga0351907, IMG submission 206861) | Enriched cells from coal bed in the Powder River Basin, Montana, United States - BONCAT cells T11 rep1 HSBNCT.T11.300.1.E6 ... | reverse complement strand
CAACCCTGAGGAAATGCTCGAAATAATGAATGTCTTCATATCATCAACATCGCTTTCACATTCTTCATAAGCTTCGGCAATACAATCCTTCGGATTTTCTTGTCCCCAAGTACACCCTAGATAAAAATCATCAAGTTCAACAGCATTACCAGCCTCTCCTGCATCAAAATTGTTATATCCATTGCCGCTGGCAGCTTCAAAACCGTGTAACCACTCACTCAATGCGATAGAATTAATACGGAATTGATTATCAGAAACCCAATTTTCATCGCACGCATATGCGCATGATTTTTTGAGGATTGCTAACCAGGTGGCAGCTTTAAATCTTTGAGAATCTGGAAGAGTTTTAGAGAAAATTTCCAAATCAAAGGGTAATTCTATTTCATCAGATATAGCTTCAATTCCAGACCACCACACATCAATGCCATCATCCCCATTGGACGTAAATGCCGTAATCGCAGTGGGATGCTTTTCTTTAAGCCACTTTGAAATTTCATCTCCGATGTTTTCTTCTACATCGCTATAGTCAATTTGATCTCCATTTTCATCCATGGTTTCGACACTAATGATATCAATTTCAGGAAAGCCGTACTTATCAAGGTTTGCTTGGTCTTTTAAGGGAAGAGGGAAGAGAGTAGTCTGTTCTGTTGCATCGCCAATATTTCCGCAAACCACGAAAAGAAACGAATCAACGATACCATTTTGCTTCCTTTGCAAAGCTTGATTCGCCATTCGCAAGAACGCTACGTCGAGCTGAGAATTCTCGACTATAGGGAAATGATGCTCGTTCAAAACAACCGCTGTTAATCGGTGAATCACAATACCCCCATCATGAACGGTTACTTGCAATTTCAACCTAGCAAGTTAAATCCAGTAAGACTACAGTTCATACCTCTCATCCCACCCCTTCGCCAGATTCGCAAACCATGCATCATATTTGGCCGGAATCAGCAAATCAAAGGTGTACAACTGCTGTTCTGTGAACTCGTTGTCCCGAATGAAGTCTGCCGGGATGCTTCCCTCCTGCAGTTTCTGGTTCAAAATAGCAAAATGCTCTGTCGCATATCGCTCTTTTGCAGGGGTTGTTTCGTCGTTGTCGTCGTCTGATTTGATTTCGACTACTTTGATGATGGTGTCAAAACCCTTGTCCTGAAGCGCCCGAAGCTGCTGAATGTCTGCTCCTTCCCCCTTCAGGGTCCGGATGTACTTGTCCAGTTCAATTTTGATGAAGAAGTCCGGGTTGAAGCTGGCCCGTACACGGTCCTTTCCTTTACGGAAATATTCGTAGTCAATGCTGTAAAAACCCATGTCCCGTGATTTTAACCACGACTGCAAGTAGCGGGTATGTTCTATCAATCCAAAGACGAATAGCTTCTCTGGGTTAGACGAGACTCGGACAAGGCTTTGCGGCGATTTGAAGATGCTGGTGTTGACGGCATACGGCGGCTTGTAGCCGTATAATGCCCGGATGCGGTCTTTATTCTTCTTGATGAAGTCATCAAGCTCGTCAAACAGGGTCGGATTCTTCTCGTCGAACTTGCCCCTGATGTTTTTCAGGTGCTCCAAGGCAAAGAGGTTATCATCTCCCAGTTCGGTTTCGTAATCCTCGCTTAGGAAAACTGTCGCATCCTTATCAACTTCACTTACTCGGATGCTGGAACGGTCCATCTCTTCGGTCTTCACCGGCGTGAGATTGCCAGGGATGCTTTCACGCTTGGGTTTCTTGCGTCCACCGGGCATGAACTGACCGAAATACAAATCAATGACCTGAGCGTTTTCTTCTGACAGCCGGTCGCCTTCAATCTTCGAGGTTTCCATTGCGCTGCGGACGACTTGCCGGATATCCTCGGCATCGGGTAGCCGGTCTTCAATGACAAATACATCCGTGAACTTGAATAGCTTGTTCTCGAAAACCCGCGTGGTGAAACGCTTGGCCTGTGCATACACAACTTCATCAACCGTGACGAAATTCCGCTTCAGCTCGAACTTCTTGTCTCCTGTAACCAGGTAGCTGATGGTAACGCCAAGATTCTCTGTTTGCGGCTTCAGAAATAACATTTCACGCTGAGGTTTCTCATCCGTGGATGGTTTATCGACAAGCGTTGATACCGGCGTATAGGCAATGTTGAACAGAGTAAAGTTGTGCTGTGCACGCCGCAGGCCACTTGCTGGTTTCAGGGTAAACGAGCTGAAATACACCTCACACTGGGTAACGTAATCGACCAGTTCCCGGATGTGGTCTGCAAACTTTTCATGGTTTGTTACCGTTACCACCGGATAAGCGCTCATAATCCGCGCATAAGGCACTTCACGGGGGATACGCAAGCCTCGTCCTAGCACCTGAGAGATAAGCCGTTTAGAGTTAAATACCCGCTCTTGCATTGGGACAATCTGAAAGACGTTATCGACGTCCCACCCCTCAGAAAGCTTTTCCACTGCAAAGATGAACTCGGTCGGCTCCTTAAGGCTCTCAATCTCTTCAAGTTTTTTCTTATACTCCGATTCCGCTAACTTACTGACAACGCAGATAACTTTATTCCGCGCCTGGCTCTCATAGTAGGAGTCTGGTTGGTCGCCGCCTTCAGCCTTCTTGAATTGTGATCCCAGGAAACGTATAAACTCTTCCGACTGCTTGATGGCAACGTTCTGTTGCGGGGCTATAAAGATGGTAATCGGCTTGACTGCTACTTTACCTTTGACGCTCGGATAAGAGTACTTGGCCTTGTTGTCCAGATGAGTCTTGTAAATAATTTCAAAAGCCTGCTCAGGGGTGAATTCCTTTCCCTGCTCCTCAGACTTGGTGTGGATGATGGGGTTGATTTTCTTTATTTTGGAATCGCGAAGGGCATCCGGGATGGAGTAGTTGTAGATGATGTCAGTGAAGTACTCGTCTTGGTTATAAGGTGTTCCGGTAAAGCCAATATGCCGGGTAATTTTCGGCTCTTCCCGAAGGAATTTCATCCACAACCGTTCGGTACGGTCATCTCCCTTTCCGTCGATAGATTCAAGAGTCAGGTCGGTATCGGTAAAGGTCAGATGTGTATAAGCGTGGTGAACCTCGTCAGACAATACCAATACTTCATCTGTTTGCGAAAAAAGGGTGTCACCGATTGCGTTACGGTCTTTGTTGTAGATGGCGTTGATATTCTCTGTGATTATGCAATAGTCTTCCGCTGGTTTGGTTTCATCGAGGAGGACAACAGGCACGTTGCGGTATTTCGGTGGTAGTTTGCTGTTCAGCTTGGGGTCTCCCAACAGCATCTTAAACTTTTGCCGTAGGCCAGCTTCGATGACTGTTGACGATGGCCCAAGCACCAAGACCCGCTTGGTAAGCTTCATAACTATGGAGAGATAGGCAATGGCGAAGATAAGGAACGATTTCCCAGTACCAGTTGCCAAGTGGATAACTCCGGAACGTTTGCCAGGCAGCGGCAGGTGACGGAGGAAATTTTCTTCAGTCAGGAAGCGCTTCTGGATTGATGTCTTCTTCTTGAAGTTCTCTTTGGCAAGCTGGGTGACATCGGAATAGTTGCCGCCCCACAAATAGACCATGGTCTTTTTTATGGCCTCGAATTGATAAGGACGACTCTCGGTCAGAGCGCTGACGTACTCTTCAATCTCCTGAAAGTCGAATAGCTCTATATCGAACTTCTTCTCATTTATGTCGAGCGTATGCTCGGAAAGATTGAGCTTGGTAGCCTTCTTTACTGGTGGCATGGTTTACTCGCTTATTAGGGTTGGTTTGGATTCATTGCCATGACGGTCAACGGCAATCACTGCGGTAATGCTGCTCACTCCAGCTAGGGGAATCTCGCCGTTGTCGGGGATATCCTTCGCATAGATAGCATGCTCCATGTCGAAAACTTCGCCGTTGTAATCGATGTCCACCAGCAGAAGAGACAGGCCTGAACGCCCTTCATAGGCCGCACCCTCACGGTTCAGAATGGGGGTTTTAAACTCGGCAATCTTCAATCCTTTGCCGTTTTTGAAAACTTTCACTGTAACTTCGTCATTGAAATAGAAACCGACCGAAGAAACCAGATTGTTTATGTTGGCTGCAGTATCCGGCTGGTCTTCGATGGCAAAGTTGCGTGAAGCCTGCTCCAGGATGCTGTAAGGGAACTTGAGGAAGCGGAAATGTACTTCGCCACCGGAACCATTGGGAAGCTTCATGTCGGATACCTGGGTGCAACTTTCCGGTACGATGATGTAGAAATTTCCCTTCAGGCGACCCCGTGACTGGGTGATGATGTCCTTCAGGTAGTCTTGGTTAATCCTGACGTTGTACAGGAACTGGTCATCCCAGACCGGAAAGATTTCCGCGGGATCGCCATCCTTCTCGGCATAGATATGGTCGAGCTTGTATTTGGCAACATAGTCCTTCTTCTCTTTGGGAATGCCGAAGAGGGCCAGGACAAAGGAGATATATGCGCACTTGTTCTCCCGAAGGTTCATGATGCGGCTGAAGTCGTAAGCTCCAACCGATGCCACGGCAAATGCTTTGGGTAGCTGGCCGTACTTAGCGTCTTTCTTGGTGGCATCGAATGCCTTTGATTCGGCAATGCGTAGGATGCGCTTTTGCATGGTGTAAATGGAATGTTTGCCAAAATCGCAGGCAATCCAACGACGGCTTAGCTTCTCAGCTGTCGCTGCAGTTGTGCCAGAGCCGGAGAACACATCCATCACAATGTCGCCAAAGTTAGTCGAGGCCTTGATGATTCGTTCAAGCAAGGCTTCAGGTTTTTGAGTTGGATATTCAACACGCTCTCCAGCCATTGGATTTGGTAAATTAATATCTGTCCAAATGTCTTCAACTTGTTTGCCCTTTGATTCATGGAGATATTGTTTATATGAAGGATATGCACCGACCCTTTCTGGCGCAATGAACCTATCTTCTCTCTTGAGGCGCTCCTCCGTTTCTTTTGAGTATGTTTTTAATAGTGTTTTTCGGTAATATCCAACATCGTCCTTATATTTGAATCGTTCCTTGTATTCATCTGAATAATCGACGTATTGTTGATTAAACAAGTAGTTTTGAGTCTTTGAATAGAAATAAATATTGTCGTGATTTATTGGAAATTTATTGGCGCGGGCTTTACTGCTTCCCGCAAACGGAGTCCTTTTCCAGATAACTTCATTTTGAAAGTTGAAATCTCCAAAAATTTCATCGAGAATTATTTTCAGGTAATGTCCTTTTTTCATATCCAAGTGGACATATATCGCACCATCTTCAGTAAGCATTTCTCGCAGGAAGATGAGACGTTCTCTTAAATTTTCAATAAATTCTGCAGAATCGATCTTGTCGCTATAACTTTTTGCGTAATCTCCGCCTTGAAAGTCAGACTTTGTTGCAAACGGGGGGTCTATGTAAATGAGCTTGACCTTTCCCTTCACCTTGTCCCGAATGAGTGGGTCTTGGTTGAGATAGGCTGTCTTCAGAAATTGCAGATTATCGCCTTGAATTATGAAGTTCCGCCAACCATCTTCTCCAAGTTCGCCAAAGCTGCGCACAACCTGTAGCGGAGCGGATTGCCCTAATGCAGCAGCAGAGGCCAGAATGACTCCCTCAGACCTCTTTCCGGCATATTCAATAGTAGGAATCTTGATTCTGTTCAGTGTTTCAAAGTCGAACTTCCCTTCCTGCCCCAGTTTTTCCATGAGGGTTGGAAACAACTTCCCGGCGAGTTCCGGCGTCGGCTCGGTTCCGGCATTTACCGCCTCAAGCAGCTTGGTCAGTTCTTCTTCGGTCAGGTTAATCTTCGACATGTATTCTCCTTGAAATAATCGGTCAGTCACGGAACTGCAGAATAACAGCAGTTCCTTCGGTACTACTTGTAAGCTTGTTTGCATCGCGCAAAATTGCGGCGATAAACGAGGCGTGTCGTGGAGTGAGGGCGATGCCGCCATTAAGCTCGCGGGAATGGTCACGTACCCATATACCCAGCCCGCAGTACTTAGGGTCGGTCATACTGAAGCCTCCCGGCACCGTCTTGCTACGGAATTCAGTAAGAATCGCTTGCAGAAAGCTTGCTGCTACCTTCACTGACGAGGTCTCGAAATGAAGATTTATTCCGAATTCCAGGCTCCCACTGTAATTAAATTGGGTAGCTTTGGCATGAGTTCCGCAAGTGATAGAAGTCCGTATTTCAGTTGGCGTCATGACGCCTGTACCCCCAACCACACACCAAGCAGAGCACCAACTATTGTCCCGCCGACCCCAATCATTGCAATTACATAGGCACTTAGATTAATCATTTGTGAGCCCTAAACGGCAAAAGCCCGCTCCAGAAGTGAGTTCAGAGCGTTAAGCCGTGTCTGCCCCTCTGCTTGGGGGCGTAGCGTAAACTTGTTAACTCGGAGGAAATGATAGCCATAGCTTTCCAGTTCCAATTGCCTGGTAATATCGTACTCAAGGTATTCTTCTTTGAAGTCTTCCAGCGACTTCACAACTGACGGGTCTTTAGTGTGGTACTCCAGCCCGTCATACTCAAGAATCAGACTTTTCTCTTTCCCCCCGTCAGCAAGAGTCATCAGAAAATCTACCCGGTAACGGGGGATATGCTTCTTGTATTCCTGCTGAATGTACTTGCCGATGTCGAACTGAGGGATGATTTTCAGGCGGTCCTTGTTCTTCCGGAAGAATTCGCTCTGGGTGATGAGGGTGTATAGTTCCTTTTCCTTGGGTGAATCAAAGATGGCTTCGTCGGCAATGAAATGGTCTGTCTGGCGGGTTCCCTCAAGAGTTGTCTGATAATACTTGAGAGCATCACCCAGCCGGGAATCTGAGTACTTGTCCAACTCCATACTGTGAACAAAGACCATTGTGTCTTTAGCTCGGCTGAATCCGACGTTAAGACGCTGCATCTTCAGGCTGTTGATGTTGTCCGCAGTTCCTCCCGGAGTGGGATAAATGGTGCGTAGGTCTGCATTATCAAACTTCTTGTCCTGTACAAACGAGTAGTAGACAATATCTCGTTCTTCCCCCTGAACGTCGCCAACAAACCATATGGCCAGTTTGTTTTCTTCCTTTAGCCGATGGAAATTAGGCAACTTTTCCCGCAGATACTGCTCAGTACGGGTCTTCTGCTCCCGGAATGACGTGATAATACCGATTGTTCCACGATACCCATTTGCCGTAAGCCGTTCTATATCAACCCTGATTGCTTCGATTTCGTCCAGATTGACGTTTTTCCCTGAATGCCCTTGGGTTTCAACCTTGATGAAGCGTAACACTTCATCAATCGGCTTGGTTCGCAGGCGGTTGATGGTCAGCGGAATCTGGGCCTGCTTGTAAAAGAACTCGTTTGAATAGTCGATGATTTCCGGGAAACTGCGGAAGTGCTCATCGAGAGAGGAGTGGTAATTCCTGATTTCCTGGCAGAAGTCGAGCGTTGACATTCTAATTCCGAACGCCTTGAGCCATTCCTTGTGAGCCGCAAGTTGCGAATCCCTGATAGGCTCATGGATGCTCAAGTCATCATCATTTATTTCCTGGGTTTCTTCCTCAATGAGTTTTGATTTCTGTTCCTCGGTCAGGTTCCGGTTGTACTCCCTCACATAGTCATCGACAATCCGCTTGAAATAAGCTCCGCCATATTTGCGACTGACGTTGACGGCGCTGACAGCTCCATATTGGTATCTGTCGCCAAAGACAAGAACCTGTTTTGCCCTTAGAATAAGTGACAAAGAATGCGCAATGGATACCTGGGATGCCTCGTCAAAAATCAGGATGTCAATCAACCCTTCATTCATGGGGAAATACTTGAAAATGGCCTCTGGCTCGGCAATGATGCATGAATAAGTGTCACACAGCACTTTAGCCTGCTCCTGGGTGAGGCGTTGCCCACTGGCGATTTGCCTCTTTATACGCGCCATGTCTGCAGGGTGGTTTTGGAATTCTTTCAAACGCAGGTCATTTACATGTTCTGTGAGGCGCTGGTTGTAGCTGTTCAACTCATCAAGCTTTGCCTTGATTTCTGGCAGGAATGAATCGGCGTGACTCAGTTGAGCATGGAGTTGAATGAACTCCATTATTTTTTGCTCGTCGCGGGTAAGCGCTTTTATTTTACCTATGGATGAAATACTGGTGAAATCTATCCCCAGCCGTTTCAGGACAGCTCCATACAGTTCGCGAACAGCGGTAAGAGCGTCAATAATCAGTGGTTCCTGCTTATCCAGCGTTCCTCGGATTCTATCAAGCAAAAGATATAGGTCACGGTAAGACATGCCTACTAGTCCGGCAGACTCCTGGTATTCAGCGATGGTCTGCAGATTGTGGGCGTATTGAGTAAGAGAATTTAGCTGATTAAGCCCTTCGGTCAGATCGCTGAGGGAAAGCTCCCATTTATCTTTCTTCTGCAGTTGGCCGATGGCTGACAGCAGATTATCGAACTTGAGATTCTTCAGGTCGGCAAGTTTTGAGCTCAGTCCGGCAAAATCAGCCGAATTCCTGACGAGGGAATAGACAAATTCAATTGTGTATGACGAATCACATTTTACGGTGCGTATTTTGCCAACCTGTTCGTTCACCTGTTCCAGAAGCTTATCAGGTTTAAGACCTGCCTTCTGGCCGTATCCCCACACATTAGCGTAACCCTGATGGAATCTTTCCTCTGCTGCTGCGTACTTCTTGTCAAATCCAATCTTGGCCAGAATTGAAGTCATTCCCACCAGTTCACGCAGACGCTCACTGGCAGCCTCAAGCTCCTTGAAAGTTTCGACTGCTGCCAACAAATCGTTTTTGGGCAATTTCAGTTCGGCCACGGCAAGCCTGGATAACGGGAGGTCTTTGTCAAAAACTGCCGATAGACTCTCTACCAATGGCTTGCATGCTTCGATATTACGCAGTGAGGTTAGATTGATGCCGGATATTGATTCTTGGTCGAGGGCCTGACTGTTTATCGTATTGCAAGCTTCAAGAATGCGTTGAATGTCATGCCGCCGTTGATACAGAGCGGTGAATGAATCGAGGGAAATGTCGTCAAAATCAGGTAGTGACGGGTCGCTGCCGAAAGCCTCCAACTGCCTTAGGTCTGCGACCACGTCAGTTGTAACTGTTCCGGATATCTCAGAACCATCAATGGCCAATTCTTCCTCCAGTTGAATAAACCGGAGTAGTTGCTGGCTTGTTTGCGGGAGTAGTTTTGCGTTGTTAATGGCCGTTTCTATGGTCTGTTCAAGGTTTTCGCGTACCTTATCCCGATCGCGTTCTATGGCTTCCAAGTTGAAATCATCGGCTCGCTTGGCCGCTCCATCTATGACCGGCAGCGACAATGAATTGTCAATGGTATTGATGGTGTTAAGGTCATTCGCTTTGGTAATCCTGATAACCGAAGGTTTAGTGTGCGGATGGAGCGCTTTGAACTTGTCAGTGAGCATCCGTTCCACAACATCCAGGGCCTCCTTTTTGTGGGAGGTGATAATGATGGACTTCTTGTTCTGGTTGGCCCAATAGGTGATTGCCCCGATGGTGTGAGATTTTCCGGTTCCCGGAGGTCCATCAACAACGATGATTCGGTTCTTTTTGTTGCCAAGAGCCGTGAGAATTTTTTTCTGAGACGGATTGAGCGGCAACGGATTGTCGGAATAGAAGAATTTTGCCGAGTTTTTCGGATAGCTTTCCCGGAAGTCGGCTGTCGTTTCATCATAGGTGTTGGCAACATTGCCTTTGATGTAGTCGTCGACGAAATCGATGATAGTGGACCCTTCACCCCTTTCGATTTTGGTCATCAACTCAGAATAGTCAAGAATCCGTTTGTCTTCATTCTTGATAACCTGGAGGCCAAATCGGTACTTCAGATAGGGCAATCCCTCTTTGGGTGCAGGGATGAAGCAGGAGTCATTTGTGGTTATTGCTTGGGGAGTGAGGGTATATTCTCCGGTCAAGAAGCTATCCATCTGCCGAAGATGGGCAATGCTGCCTGAAAACGATGCTGCTCTCGGAATTGTCAACACATTCTGGAACTCAAAACTGTTGATGGCAGGGGTATTCAACATGACCAAATCACGGGGTATGGTCAAACGGACGCAATCGGTCATGGCAGCATCGAAACTAACCTCGATGAAGCAGAGAGGATAGTTGGGACTTCCTTCCTTCTCCTGCTGGATAGAGCCAAGGAACAGATAGGATGTGCCGTAGGTCTCAACCACGGCATACTGTTTCAGGAGAATAAGCAGGTCATAAAGAACGATGCAGTAATCCCGTTCCTTGAGGCTGGCAACTATCTTAGGAAAATACTCCCCTTCATCAAGGCATTCTGTTGCTGCCTGTTGCAGTGAATCATAAATGTCCTGGGAAAACTTGGGCACGTTAAATGTGGGGGAAGGAAGTAGGGTTGCACGGAACTGCTGTTGAATGGAAGTTATCTCTTCCCGCTGAAGGGTGTGAATGACCTGTTCGATGCCCTTCCGTAGGGCAAGGTTATATGACCGTGCAGCTTCAAGGAATGCTTCCCGAATTTCTTCCGGGGTTTTCAGTTCCTTTCCTTCTTTCTCCTCAGCCAGAAACGCATTAAATCGTTCCTGGTTGAAAGCACCATCAAGAAGTTCGGAAAGCTTTGAAAGGAAGCGTGTAGCAGGGATTTCGAGCTTGTACTGGTTAGCACAGACATCTACGGGGTTGAGGTCATTATTTTCGAGTTTGGCTACCCATGTTCTGAAAAAATCGGTAAAAAAGGAAAGGTCGAGGGTAAGGTTAGCATCGTCAAGCCACTTGTAGTTAAGCGTGCTTTTGTTGGAGAAGCGTGTCTCCGTAAAGGCAGCATAGTAGTTTAGGATGCTTTTTACAAACTGGCTCATGGTGAGGTCCCGTTATTTAAGTTGATTGTTTCTTTAGCTTTTTGATTTCAATTTCATTCCTTTGGCAATGCTGGACTATCAGGTATTCCATCATATTGCTGATGCTTCGATGCTCGCGCTCAGCAGCCTCTTTAAGTGCATCCTTAACTTCAGGAGCAATTCTAAGGTTAAGATTTGTGGATTTTGGTGATGGCATGGATTTCCCCTCCATTTCGGCACAATATACAGCATATGTACCGCACTGGCAATCTGACATATCATTAATAGTGAAATTGTTAAAACTTGGTGCAGCAGAAAATAGTCAGAGTTATGACGGGGGTAATCCGCAATTAACTTATATATTTATGAACCAAGCGGCATCGACATGTTCGCTTCCATCTCGGTTTTGATACTAAGGCGGAGTTCTTTCAATTTGTCGGCAAGCTGATCTCCGTCCATTAAGTCAATAGGTGAGGCACCATCCCGCGTTGCCTCACCTATGGCATCTCTAGTGAAAGTACCCGTTGTAACAAACAAACCCTCGTCGGCTCTACCAACCAGTGCACCACGAAAATCACGGATAGCTCCTACCGATACCGAACTCTGGTATTTTTTTTACATTGGAACAGGACGAGGAAGCTGAGCAAACCACCGACTCTTACAACCCCTTTTCCATCAATTCCGCCATCTCCGGTTCTCCCGGTGACTTCGACTTGAATGAACCCTGAGCCCTAAGCATCTTTTTTACTAGACGTTCAAATGCGTCATGCGACAACTCAGTTGTCAAAACGTGATGGAGCTGGCTCCGCCACGTATCAGCTTCTTCCGGGAGGGGGGGGGTGCGTCAGCCTATGTACCGCCTAATCTCAAATCTGTAGAAATCGTTGACCGTCAGGAGGAATTCCTCAAGTGCGGGCGCAGCGCGAAGATTATTGCATTCGTCGAACTCTAGATTGTCGAGCTGCCCGTCTTCTCCAAGTCTCGAAACCATGCTCACACTCAGGCCGTACTTTGTCAGTCGTATCTTCTTATCATCGGTTGTTCCATAAATATACCTGTTGTACTCGTCCGCGGAGATCAGGCCATAGTCAAATAACATTACAATGAACTTGTTGATTTTGAAACTTACAAAGTCATCTTCCATCTTGAGTTTTACCACGGCCAAATTGACAAGCTTTCTATCATTCTTTTTTGTGAGATCGACATAGGCGTTATGAGCGTGGCTTGGATACGATTCCGTTTCGTAAGGTTCCTCACCGTATGACTGGCCGAAATACATTTTGCTGTCATGTGAGTTTGCTTTCTGCTTGAAGTACTCGACCTGCGAGTTGATGTTCTCGTTCAGCGACTTCTTTTGATTTACAAGTATGTGCGATTCGTAGTAGTTCCTGGCCTCAGCGTGCGACAAACGGCTGACTTCAAAGTCAGCTATGCTGTCAATGTCTCGCAAGAAAAGGTACTCAATTTTCTCCATCATGGGCAAGGCCGTCCACCATTCCGGAGGGTTTGTCGCGAGAGTGGGTGATTCCACAATGAACCGACATATTACCGTTGTGGGATCTGAGTAAAACTCGATGATCCCAGATTGGATTAGATATGCCCGTATTTCATCCTCTTTCGTCTCCGGAGTTGCTGTTAAATAACGCTCGTTTTCCTGCACTGCGATTACTTTCTCAACGTATTTATCCTTGGATGCGGCCGGTATCAAGAGGGCTTCTATGTCAAACGCTTCAAGCGTTGGGTTCTTTATCTCATCATCAAAGACGCGGCTTCTGAGGAGAGCTATTTTATTCTCCATTTTACTTTTAACGCAATTATGCTCCTCGTTGTTTATGAAGTGCACCTTTGGCAAGAGCCGCTTTAACCTGTTTCCTTCTTGCCCAAATATGGTGTTGAGCCTGTTAACGCGGCCTATTAGATTCATTAGTTCCTTGCCATGTAGGCCGCGCGTGTTGAATATGAAGAGTGTGTCGATGGGCAAATTCATACCTTCAAGAATAACCGAATTGGCAATGACATATTTCAGCTCAGGCAGAACTTTATATTTGAACTCAAGGTACTCCTTTACTAGGTCGGGAAGTTTGCCATGAAGATAAACGACACCATGCTTCAGGTGTTCGATGGCGTAGAAATCCGGGTGTACCTCATTAGCCAGGATATGAGCCACTTCGTTGATTTCATTCGTTTGCTCGATCTGAGGAACCATTTCACAAATCTCACCCGCGAGCTGTTCAATCTTAACTGGCCGATAGTTATAAACAAAATTCTTCTCGCCCGAGGTTGAAAGAAGATAGTCCTTTATTTCTATGCCCTCCCGCAGCTTATAAGATTGATTCACGAAACGGTTGTACTGATATACTTCCTTATTAAGTCTCAATTCGTATATCTCTGGCTCCTTAACATTGAACCTAACGACGTGTGAAGAGATATTCTGGTCAAGGGTCAATCGAAGATTGTTGGCATCTTGGATAAGAGGAGAGAGATAGAACACCCGATGATCGGGATTCAATACACGGTTCTTGGCTATGACACGAGAAAGGAGAATGCTTCTACTGTCTCCCTTGAGAAGATTGTGAGCTTCGTCAACAAAAATCACGTCGAAGCAAGTGTCATGTTTTGCGAGCAGACGTAGGGCGCGTTCTTGGGTGAAGACTGCGATAAATGAATCCTCTCCGTCATACATTTCGTCGTGGATCATCATCTTTCGCTGGAGACTAGCCTTCCTGATCATCTGAAGGGTCTGGATTAATAGTGACTTTGTTGGCACAAGAATAGCGATTCTTCTTGGGAGATCACCTAATCGCCTGATTTGATCAGCAATGAGAGAACTTTTTCCGAAGGAGGTGGGCGCTAAGAAGCAGGTTTCTTGTGTATTCTCGTTCAGGAATGAGGAGCTTGCGATGTGCTGTTCCAGTGTGAGGATGTCATCACTTTCATTGCGGAACTGATCCAGCTGGATATCTCCAAGGCAACTAGTAATGATATTGCCATCGTAAAGATCATTTTTGAGGAGTGCTTTGGCTATTGGATAGAACCCAAAGTTGACAGCGAAGTCATATAGGGGGGCGTAATCCGCATACTGTAGTGAAAACTTTAAGATTATGTAGTATGCGAGGTCTGCGTACGAGGTATAGCGCTGGTCATGTTGGAAGCGCCTGATAAACAGCATGGCGGAGGCAAGGATATACACTTGATCATCTGGCTCTAGGATTTCGCCAGTTGTTAATTGCTTGAAGACGTCTCTGAATCGCTCCTCCTTCCCAATGCTCGTCATAGCGCTCTTTTCAGCCCTCTGCATATCCCTAGCCCTCCAGATAATCCCAGAACAAGTCAATTGACGCCTTATTGACGCATATTATGTGAATCTTGCTAAAGCTAAAATTAGTCTTCAGCTGCTCTAGTTTTGTGGTGAGACCATCGACGTCAATATCGGTCCAGGCCCCCTCAAGGAACAGTGTCGAACCAGGAATGATGTTGAACGAGGCTATGTCATGACGTGTTCCTTGAGTGAACGCCCTTGCCAGAGTTTTGAGATTCTGCCGGATACTTGCGGCCGTACCCACATCTATTTGACTGGCATGGTTGTAAGCATTCTGCCAGGGATTATTTGCTGGGTTACCAGTAATCTTGTCTTTCAAATCAGAGTAGGCCAATGAGATCTTGGACTCATGCGACGCACCTTCGGTTGCCATTGAACCTGATTTGCTTTCGTAGATCCAAGCCTCGTCGTTAAGGGAGTAATAACCATCAAAGCCCTTCTTGATGGAACCTTCCTCGAGATTTAGAAACAGAAACTCCTGGTTAAAGCCGATCTCGGTCAGATAAAGGTGCCCGAAGAATTCAGCGATCGCTCCCATTTCTGTTGTAGAGCCTTTTTTGGGGGTCAAGAACGCTATGAGCCGCTGCTTGATTGTAGCTATATCTGTATCTGTCGCACCTTCGCAGATAGAAACGATACTCGCATCGATGTGGGCAGTTATCTTGTCGTCCAGTGTGGGGATATTTATGAAATGGAGACGGTTGCCGTTTCCCAAATCTTTGCACTCAGAATCGAAAATATTGCTCTGAAATGGCATGTCACAGTTCTCCGGGTATCTCTTGGCTTACAATGTCCTCAAGGCGCAGCGGCGAGCATAGCGCAGCCCGCTGCCACTGCTGGTGAACGCCCGGCATAGGCGTGAACTTATGGGGTGCAAGTCCCCTGTACGTGAATCCAAACACCGTCGTGAGACGGGGTAAATCAGTACTAGCCGAAGGCAAGGGCGTCTCCGCGAGGAGGGGTCTGGAGGAAGCCGGAGCGCAAAGCTATGAGCCGACGAACAGAAACAGCATATAAGGCCATGATCCGGGCAAGTCAGCACCACATGACGAAGTCCCATGGATTCAGGAGAAGTGGTAAATGCTGCGGTTGTGTAGCGACAGTTCACGTTCTTATCCGGGGAGATCTGCTCCACTTTGCATTTCGCAAGAAAGGCGCGGCTACTGGTAACGGTCGCCGTGATGGGGCAGAAGTCAGCAGAAGCCATAGTAGACAAGGACGTCACCACTCATGGCGGTGTGGTGGCTGGAAACAAGCCGGGGAAGAACCCCGGAAGTCTTACCCTGTCGAAGGGCTGAACTTGAAGAGGGGGATGTCATTCCTCATGTGCTCCGCATCGCGTTGAACCCGACCGGGTGAGCGAAACAAAGCGGGCGCGTCATGGAGAATTCAGCTCCCCAGGATAATCATAGTTACTGCCGTCTTTTCAAAGAACTGAGATTGTCACTGACCGGCTACGGCCCGTCACTCTTTGGGAACCGCCTGGTGCGGACCCGCATGCCAGGTGGTGTGGAGGCCGGGGGAGAAAAACCCCCGGCTATCCGATTGGCACTTCTTCGTTCTGTATCTTTCGTTCTTTCTGGCCTGACCGGACGTGATCAAGATTTCCAGTTGTCCTCCCATGTAGACATGTGAATGGGCATAGTCAATTTTTCTTCGCCTGCCTCAGTTTTACGGCGATATTCCTCAACATGCACCACTTGCGAAACGTAAATGAGTGCTTCACGGGCAGTTCGTAGCAGTCGAAGCGTTCTGCGTTCAAAGTCGCCACGTTCCATAGAATATGCAAGAGCATCGAACCCAATGGGACAGTCGCCGTTCAATGGAGGTCGCGGCCGTGAAAACGTATGAAGCTTAAAGTATTTGTGTTCAAGGTGATTCCGAATTGCAGCAACTTCTCGTGCGTCTGGTTCCATTGCATCAGTAAACCCCTGCTCATTCTCGTACAAGTCTTTTGCCAAAAAGAATAACCCCTTAAGTGGCGCATTACTGGGGCGGTGTACATCCTCTCGAAGACCCCGTTTAGGGTCCTGGCCGTTATACCACAGGCCTCGGAACGAGACGCGTTTCTCGGGTATCCCAAGCATGAGATAATCGTTCAGAAAGTAGGCTACCTTGTCGAGGAGTGAGTATGCAATTCGGAATGTGATCTTTACTTTCTCGACTGCAAGGCCATAGGCCGGGTAATCCAATGTATTTATTAACGTGACCTCGTGGTCAGAAAAATGTACTTGATCGACTGTAACACCCTCATAGTACAGATATCGGCCAGAGACGTATTCTTGTTTCATTTGGTTGAAAAAACCGAACGCATTTGGCTGGGGTGCCTTGATTGGCGTTAAGATGGACGGCATTGTAAGCACGTCAGCTGCGGCGATTGGGTTGGTGCCAAGGTCGTTGAGGTCATTGAGAAATAAACGCTTATTCAAACACCAAGTACGGTAACGGCGTTCTTCCCCCGGCATGTTGTCCGGGAATGGATGCGTATGGGGTGGCGCTGTTAGAACCTCGATTGGAATCGCACTTTTAAGTTGATCAAGTGCACCAGAAAAACCATCCAGAGCCTCTGGGAAAAGCATTCTTGCATTGCCAGACGACAAAGCACGAGTTAATCCCGCGTATGCTTCCTGAAAGTGAAAAACCTGGTGTCCAGGATCATGTACCAACTTAGAATAATGCATTAACCCGTAGCCCCTGTTGCCAACGGCCATAGCGAAGTCAGGGTCAATTGCTAGTGCGCGGTCCCAAGAAGTTATAGCGTCAACTATTCTGCCGCAATGACTCAATAGATTCCCGAGATTTGTGTGCATCTGGCAGAGCCGGATTGGCTCCACTTTTGCCTCGACACCTAGCTGCACCGCGTTTCGAAGGTGCACAATCTCCTTCACAAGTTCAGGTTGCTCCCATTCGTAAATTGACGTTCCCTCGTTGGCGAATTTGCGCTTCGCCTCCCATGCGTTACTTAGGTAGTAATGCAAAACCGCTCTTTGGCCTGTGCTAAGATCAAGAGAAAGGAGAGTGTCACCCCTCTTGATCACTGCCTCAATACCGTCTTGACGGCTCAGCATCTCGGATAGGTCTATAAGGGAACCGAGTCTCTGGATCGCTGTTTCATTATCCGGATGATCGGTCTCGCCTAGTAAACGAAAAAAGACCTCGACCGCTTCAGCTTGGGTAATCCCCTCTTGGTAAAAGTCGCTGTGTGGTGAGTTGTCCTGTGTATCTGTCATGTATGATTACCTACTTGATTTCTCTCTAGTCAACGGTTCTGAAGTTGACCTGATGGATTCTCGGTCCGGTCGTACTTCATGTTGGGCTTGCGGGGTACTCTCTACTCCAACTAGAGTATATGTACTCTTCAGGTGCAGTATTTTTTATGCACGACGGCAGAGTGCTTCAACAAGATCATCAACACCCCATATTTCAGGAATGGCGAGCTCGAAATGACCCGTGGGCGACAAACGGGTAAGGATTTTAATGCCGCCAAACCCTAAAGTGCCTTTAGTAGCGTAGCAGTACTCCAAACAAAGCACATCTTCAATACCATCATTGTTAAAATCTGCCCTCACAGCTTCGATTAATGAATGTCCCATGTACTCGGTTTCAACATTGAAGGAATTACTTGTAACATTACATACGCGCAGATTTTTTTTGTCTATTTGATATTGATATGTTCCTTCCTCTGGAATAACCGTGTCACCAAGTTGAGGGAATAAAACAAAGGGCATTAAGTTCATGTTAGCAATACTGACATATGGTGTGGAAATGTAACTTTTTGTAGGAATAGTTGCAACTTCAAGGGCGAGCAGAAGCCCACAATAATGCTCGAAATATGCGGCCATCTTTATATCGAAACCACAGGAAGGGTGAAAACCCGTTTTTACTGCTTCGATGTATTGGCGGCACGTCCTCACATATTGTCTTTCTCCATGGCTATTAATAAGGTTTAGGCCGTCTATATGATCATTTCTGCCGAACTTTATTGGAAGGTCCTTTACAGTTTCTAAATCTGACTTTGCTAGTACCGAGACTTCAGTCTCATCAGCAAATTGCATACTTACCATTAAACTAAATATTTCTTCAGTATCATCCTGGTATTTATTAAGAAGATCGGCAACTTCCTTTACAGTCAATTGACCAGCGTCAAGGCATCTCTGCAACAGTATAAGTGCCTTTCCTTTGGTGTTACGCGCACTAATCAGAGCTATGTTTTTCTCTATGGCTGTGGTCTTACTGGCGGCAATACCTAGAAAATAATGGACGTGTGCCTGTTCGAGGATTAGGTGCCCTTTTTGAAGATTAATTTCTGGCTTACACGGTACCAGATTGCCGAATCCTCGTAGGTTGAACTCCCCAATGTTTAGCAGTTTTCTGAATTCTTCGAACCGGGCGGGGTCTTCAGATAAAGATTCAGGCAAAATGTGGTCAATGTGAAAGGTAGCAAAATCAAGTGGCTCCCTTGTATAAGCACATCTTTTACCATAGGCAACAAATATAGCTTCGCGTTCAATGGTCGAGAATTGCTGTTTTGACACTTTTTGTCCCTGTATTGGTTGATTTTACTTTGGTTGCACAACGGCAATGAGCGTGACCAGCGCGGGTTCATCGCGTCCGCGTCCACGCGAGAGTTGGGACATCTAACAGATAAATTGTCCCCTTTTTTCCATATACAGAATCGGATTCCTTGATTTTGTAGTAATTCGTCCTGCCTATCGTAAGTCGCAGCATTTTTTGTATTTCTTCCCGCTCCCACAAGGACAGGGCTGATTTCTGCCTATTTTTCCTAGTGCTTTGGATTTCTCAATTCGTCTGACGCGTAAAGCCTCGGCAGTATCATTCAATTTTGAAAGTTTTTCAGCAGGAATAGCATTCGCTTTCGTAACAGTAAAAGTTGCATCCATCAGCATTCTATCAGTGTCATAATTGAGTTCAAGAAGCAAACGCTCCTCTTCGTTGTCAAGCAACATCACCGCATATGTGTGGTCTAACGCCAGTTCCGCGTCCCGCATCACTACACCTTGTTGCCAGCAAAACAAGGTAATGTTTTGGCTGCCGTATGTCGAAAGCGGTTTCGCCTTGCCCGACAATTCCTGTTGCCTTAAAGTTTCGTCTATTTTTATAGCTATCGAGTTCCGCCAATCGCCACTGGTGTCAAGCAGCATGCTGGCGACTTTTCGCCGGCCTGGCTTTTTACTCGCCGCCAGTAAAGCGATAATCTCTTCCAGTCTGGATGGCATTTTTTGCTTTATCAGGCACTTCGAGGTTGGGTCGATAAGTTTGTCGGTAAAGAACCCGTCTATGTCTGTCCGATACCCATGCCACGAGAGTTGGTCCATCCCTTTTTGCTCCTTGGCAAATTCGGTGTAGACATTGTGTTTTATGTACAGACCAAGATGGTCCAATTCATCATCTGCTTGGATAAGTGTAGACCCAAAGGCTCGCATCCTTTGTTCGACAAAGTGTAGGAAAGTCAGTGGATTATCAAATATATCTGAATAAACACGCAGATCGTCCACGGAAATGGACCACACCGGATTAGACCCTACGTCAACGCCAATTTTCTTAAGATGCTGCACTTGCGCAGCAATTTCCGTAAAGGGATCAAGGGTCACCGCACAGATTGTAATGTGTTCAAATTGTTTACCTGAAAGCCTTCCTATCTCCTTGTGCCCTCGGTCGTAAAGAATGACTTCCTCGTCACTTCTCAAATATTCCAGAAATCGTTTCCCCTGTTCAGCTGGCTTATGAATCAGGTTCTTCAGGGATTGAACATATGCTGGAAAATCTGTCGTCGGAGGGGTATACGTAAAAGCCCCAGCTTTTACCTCAACGATAAATAAGTGGTCTTCATAAAGCAGCAAGGCGTCGGCTTCACACCATTCCTTAGGTCCACCTCTAGACTTTTGCCAGCGATAATAAACCGGGTGGTAAACCTGCGCTTCCGGTAGCAATCTTTGGAATAAGTCGAGGGGAAGTTGCTCCGATATCTCCTGCTGTTTATTATTCCAAATTTGGGCATATTCTGGCTTTTTGCGAGTGACTACTCTCTGCATTATACGATATAGGTTATCAAAGAGGCTGTAGATATCAAAGCAGTAGTAATGGCCGCTCATCTTGATGAAAGGGTGTCTGAAAACGGGCCATATTCTTAACGGCCAACCTTTATACTGGCCTTCAGCGAAGAACTCAGTGTCCTGTCCAGGTTCCAGCGAAAGGTCGTCCAGAAATGATTTTGGCAAGCTGGTTACCTTTTTAAGATCGAAAATATCCAATCCAAAGAATCGGCCCAAGACGTCATCACGTATGGTTTCCCACCCGTTTTCCTTAACTACTTTCTCCATCAATTCTGCAGGATCAATCTTTCCAGTCGGTTGTGAGCCCTCCATCATTTCGAGCTTTTCGAGAAATTTAGGCTTAATTAAACGGTCAAATTCGTGTAGGTCAGCAGTTGCCTTTATAATTCCATGCAATAAGGCAGACTGTATCTTTTCGAGGCCTTCGATAATGCCATCAGTCCCCACACCATAAATCTCTTTCAAGATTTCATCATGGGGTGCCAAAAGATCTTTGTGAAAAGGAATGTCGTGAACTGTATAGCGTTTTCCCCTGATGTTGCACCAAAATATTTGTGCCTTAAAATAGAACTCTTCAAGATCTTCATCATGGCCTACCGCCTTGCGATCAGCAGCAGTCTGACAAATCATGAACTGATGATTCAACAAATTAAACAATTTGGTAACGGTCTCTTTAATTTCCTGCCATCTTTCTTCTGTAACGTCTATTTCCTGTGAATTAGCTGGTAATACTGACACTATTACGCTTTGGATGTAATCAATCATCCTTTGTGAAATAGCTCCTTCTTCGTCTATCTCTATTTCTGATTTTATGTTTACATGATGTGCCGCTCTCTCCCACGAGGCGCGGTACAGCAATTTATCTGGTGGCAATATCTTCACTAAATCAGCAATCTTGCCTATCACTTCATCGATCTCTTTGCAGATATCTGGAAATTCTCGAGCAAGCCTGTCCTGCATTTTACTGAATTGCTCGCTGGGCATACTGTTTTTCATTACGATTTTTTCCCCGAAACGAGCCATTTCAAGGGAGCCGAAACGGAAGTATTCGTCCGGTTTTATGGGACGCTTCCTTGGATTAGACATTATGTGATGCTTTTTTCTGTTTCTCTTTGCCATATTTTCTCTTATTTTCGATTCTGACCAACTGTGGTGAGGCACCACCGGCTTGACCGGTGTTGCCGATGGTTAGGCAACGGTGTGGGAGAACACACGCAGACTTTTGGGCGGGTACTTCTTCCGGTTAGGAGTCTCAAGCGAGTTATCACAGGATACATTCCATGATTCCACGAGCAATATCGAGAGACGCTTGATCCCTGTCGGGCCACTGCGTGATTGGCTTACCGTCTCTAGGAAGCGCCTGTAGCTCACCAAAAGGAGTTATAGTCCAATCGCAGGCTCGCAGCACCACAGGAATAACCCGTGCAGTTCCATCCCTATGACGGCGAAGCGCGATTTGGCCCTCAATCTCGTAGCAGTAACGAGATGCTAAGAAGTGAGGGCTCATAAATAGCAGGATGACTTGAGCCCCCTCAATCCTATTATCGATCAGAGTCCGCCACTCGTCACCCGCAGGAATCATCCGGTCGTGCCACTTCACAATCTCACCCAATCGCTCACGGACAACGAGCTGGAGTCGGATCTCATTCATAAGTGCTTCGTCTTCATGGGCGTATGAGAAGAATATTTCAATGGGACGTGCCGTAATTCGCTTATGAGTCACCCCCTGCTGAACATTGAGTGCTGACTGAGGTTTTATTGATACAGGTAGTGAGGCTTGCAAGCGTGTCGCGATAGACCTGCAGTCTTCAACTCTTTGGTGGCCAGGGCGATATGTCTCCGCGTACTCAACTAGCTCCTGAAGAACTTTTCCGACTAGTCGGTCTGGCTCACGTTCCAAAAAACTACGCATCCGGTTTGCTTTGGAGCCGCTATGCCCCTCCATGTATGTAGCCTCATTGATATCGACGTCGAACTCCCTGAAAAAGTCGGAAAAAGTTCGGTCGCTAAAGTTCAGAACATAGCCGCCTCCCATCTCAAGGAATTCCTCAATTAGATTCTTCTCTCGAAACTTAACCGATGCCATTAAACTCCACCTTTCTTTAAAGACTCCTAACGGGCCGGAAGCTGACCGGCCCGGTTTTCTAAGCGCCGGTCCTGCTTTCTGGTTGGAATTCATTTCTTTAGAATACCACTTTCAAGGGCTACCCCCTCTTTTTCTATCTTTATGAATTTCGTAGGTTCTGACCCTCCGGTTTTCTGTTCGCAGTCATCTCACTTCATGCGATCAAGGACAGCCTTGGCCATCTCTATTACCTGCGACCCGCTTAAGCCGAGAGTGTTCTTGTTTAAATTAGCTTCGTTCATGGACGAAACACGTTCAAGCCAATAGCGGTGATAGTGCGTGGAGCGGGAGATGTTGCTAATTCGGGAACTCTTGGTGGCAATTGCATCCCAGTTGTGGTGCGTTGCGTCGACGTATCGATTGTAGAGGTACGAAACAAAGAAGGTGGCACCTATGGTTGTCAATATTTCACCACCATCGAAGGCAAATGTATGTCGTCCCTTTGATTTACCGGTCATTGAACTCCTCCTTAGCGTGTCAGTGAATGGCCTTGATCAGCGCGCTTAGTTTTCAACCTACTAGATCCTCAAGGCTTTGGCAGAACCTATCGCAGAAGTTCTTGAGGTCCGAAGCGGGAATCCTGACGTGCCAGTCGACCGGCTTTCTTGGAAGCGCATCCTCAAATTCAATTTCGACTTCTCGGGGATCAGGTCCGTCTGATGAAAACCGAAGGCGACGGTGCGATACAGCGTTCCGAAGGTGATATATCAGCTTACCCAATGTGACCGTCTCGTCATTTCGATCCCTGAGAATCGTCCATGAGGGCCACCCTTCCTTTTCGAGATCAGACAACAACCAGCTCTCCATTTGATCCAAGGCTCTTGCCTCCCAAGGAAAGGTGACCAATCCGAGTAGCGACGTTGTAAGCTGAGTGACTTCGTGGACGTCTTCACCTTCGTGCCGTTTTTGGACAATGAATTCCAGATTCTTGCGCACACGCCTGGCAAACCCTTCAGTTGTATTACGTTCCAATGAGTATCCGCCTGTCATTTTAAGTCTCCATCCAACTCGTTATTGATGAGCCCCTGTTCAACTACCCATTTCGCAGGTTTATTTTACTATTGACGTAATTATTTGATGTATACATTGAGTTCCTCTGCATAATATGCCAAATGGACTATTGAGATTTAATAGTAAGAATTTCATTTAGGTAAGCTACAGATATCGAAGTCAAGCGAAATATACTACTGCTCATGATGAATTCAAAGCAGATTTTATGGGGGGAGAGAGGCGCACCGGTCTCAGGCGTTCGGGATTTATTCGCAGAAGCGTTTGAGGGCAAATAAAATTTTACTGGGTGCAAATAAAACAAGAGGTTGTCCTCTCCATTAACTCCTTGTTTCTTGACACCCATCAGCTTAAAATTCAGCCATTGGCAAGAACATCTTACGTTGTAATGGTTTCGTGCTTGACTCAAAGTGACCATTTTACATAAGCAGGCCTATATTATTTAAAGAACTTGCACTTCGTTTCCACTTACCACCCCCGACCAGCAACGACGACAATGCTATATAAATACTTGATATCAGACGCTTTTTGTGTTATATTAGCAAAAAATGAAACGCATGCCGTGCGGCATTACAATGAGTTGCTTTTGCATAATGTTTCATTAGCTGAGAGCGCCAGCCAAACCAGTTCGTAGCACACCGCATTTCTGTTCCAAACCCAAATACTTACAACACAACTTGCTGGAATTTGCGTGGCTTAGTTGAAGCTCTGCGCAGAATCTTATTCGCACCATCGAGAAGGTTTCCGACATCGGTTACCTAACGGTGGATTCGTGTATCTATTCGATGTCAAGTGTCAATTATCGCTTTGCAATACCAATTAGAGGCTATGGAGGGGCCATGAAAGTGCCGTTTCGGCAGCAAGTTTCCGATTACGACTGTGTACCAACTTCGCTCATCAATGCATTATGCTATTTGTTTGACCGGAAAGACATCCCGCCATTCGTGGTGCATCGGGCCTATAGGGATTGTCTCGATGTTGAAGCTTCTCGCGGCACCTCAAGCCGTGCGATTCAGGATATCGGTTTTTGGCTCAAAAACTACCAGGAAAAGAAGTTCAGCAAATTTGCCGTTGCGTATTCCGGTGAAAGCGGCCAGCCGAACTGACGTGATGGCGGCCACCATTCCGCTGTGAAAGCGGCCACCGTTCCGGTGATTTCGGCCAGTAACGAGAGAGAGTCTCGGGGTGTGGATTTTTACTCTGTCACAATTGCGGTTTTTGGGTCAAGCACAGATCGCTTTCGTCTCATGGATTCACCTTTCAATTCCAGTTTGTAGGCATTGTGAACCAGTCTGTCCAGGATGGCATCAGCCAGGGTTGGATCCTGCATGGCATCGTGCCAGGCTTTCACCGGCAACTGGCTGGTAACGACGGTTGCCTTCCGGTCATAACGTTCCTCGACGATCTCCAGCAATTCCCGCTGCTCATCCCGTGACAAAGGGGAGATGAGCAGATCGTCCAGGATAAGAACTTCGCATTTGTTGATTGGTGCAATGAGCTTGTTGTAGCGGCCATCAAGCCTGGACACCGCAATCTCCTGCAGGAGTCGCGGCACTCTCTGGTAAAGAACAGAGTGGCCATCCCGGCAGGCCTTCTGTGCCAGGGCGCAAGCAAGATAACTCTTGCCGGCGCCAGTCGGCCCGGTCACCAGGATATTGTGATGGCTCTTCACCCAGGCATTCCCGGCAAGGGCCATTACCTGCGAGCGATCAACGCCTCTTCCCTGTCGGAAGTCCAGATCTTCGATCGAGGCAGACAGTCTTAACTTGGCAGCCTTGAGCCGATTCTGCATCCGCCGGTTATCCAGCTCGGTCATCTGGTAATCCACGATCAGACCGAAGCGTTCCTCAAAGCAGAGTTGTGTCATGTCCGGGCATTGCAGTTGGTCCGCAAAGGCTCTGGCCATCGCCGCAAGCTTCATGGAGTTCAGCTTCTCGATGGTCGGTTGTGTCAACATACGTTTTCCTTTCGTCATTGTAGTAATCCGTGCCCCTGATGTTCTCATGGGCAACGGGAAGTAGTTCCAGCTGTTTGGGTAGCGGCTTCTGATCCAGGTTGTTCTCAAGGATCGACTTGATGCTTCTGTAGGTAACACCATTAATGGTAACCGCCCGTTCGCAGGCCGCCTCCAGCCGTTCTTTGGAATAGCGCTTTACCAGGGAGATGATCCCCATGCAGGATCGGAAGCCATGCTCGGGATACGCCTTGCGTGACAGGATGATCTCCACTACCTGCGCCGTGGCTGTCCCGGTTTGGGCTGCCCAGGAAATAATCCGTTGTGGTGTCCACTCGGCAAACTCCCGGTGGGATTTGGGCATATGCTCCGGTATGGTGGTGTGTTTCCCTTGGACGAATGATCGTGGATGGGAGGCAAGCCGGTTTCCTTTATAGAGGCATTCGATGATCGTTTCGGTGTAACGCACATCCACCTGTTCTCGTACCAGACGATGGGGAACGCTGTAGAAGTGTCCTGCCACTTCAACATGGTAATCGATATGCACCCTGGCCTTTTTCCATTGGGCATACTCATATGGCGTTTCCGGTAACGGCAGCATGGCCGGCCGGTCAATCTCTTCGAACCGGCTCTGCCGACACCCAGGCAGTTTCCTGAAGGAGCGGTTGTTCAGAAGGACCAGGCGTTCACGAATGGCGGCATTGGCCTCGGCCAGAGAAAAGAAGGTCCGATTACGCAGACCAGCCAGGATGAAACGCTGGGCAATCAGCACACCACCTTCGACCTTGGCTTTGTCCTTGGGATGGCGTACCCGGGCCGGAACGATGGCGGTGCCGTAATGATCGGCGAGTTCTGCATAGGTTGGATTAAGATCCGGTTCGTAACGGCAGGCTTTGGTAACACCTGAGAGCAGGTTGTCGGGGACAATGCAATGGGGGACGGCACCAAGGAAACCGAAGGCCCGGACATGGGAACCGGTCCAGTCGGCAAGGGCTTGGGTCCAGGTGGCCTCGGCATAGGTCTCGTTGCTGCCTCCCATGACACCGACAAACATCTGGGCGTCTTGCACTTCGCCGGTTGAAGGGTCCACAATCGGTACCGTCTGCCCACTGTAGTCAACGAAGAACTTCTCGCCGGCACGGTGCTCCTGGCGCATGGACCGGTCGAGCTTCTTCTTCCACTGGCGGTACAATTCGCAGAACTGGCTGTACTGGTAGCCGGAGGATTCCCCCTCCTTGTACTCCTGCCATAACAGCATGAGGGTGAGTTTCTTGTGTTTGACAAGCTCATCATGCAGAGCCTGCCAGTCGGGTTGAGGCAGTTTGCGGGAAGCAGGGCTGACAACGGGAGGGTAGAGACGTCGTTCGAGGGCTTCATCATCGAGATCAGAAGGCAGAGGCCAGGAAAGGCCGGCGGCAATTGCCCGATTCATCGTATCATTTACGGTGCTTTTGCCGACACCGCAGGTTCTGGCTGTATCACGCCGACTCTGGCTGCATGACCAGACCAGGCGGAGTATCTCTCTTGCTTTTCGCATGGTAACTCTTTCTCTCGGCATTACGCCCTCCTTTTATTCAATCAAGGAAGGCAGGATACCTGTTGGAGTTACCCCGCGACTACACTCTCATTTTACACTGGCCGGATTGCTCCGGAATGGTGGCCGGGATCAAATCGGAATGCTGGCCGGATTCCCGCCGGAACGGTGGCCGCTTTCCCGCCGGAATGGTGGCCGGATTCGGTCGGAATACGCACCGTGGAGTCCAAATACATAACCGGCAGCCAGGTGCATTTGAAGGAGAGCAGCAAAATCCTTCGGTGCCTAAATGCTAAAGGGGTTGCATTATTGTATGTGAATTCAAGCCGGAATTACCGGCATTGCATACTTGGCCTTTGGCCTGAAGACGGATGGATCTATTGTTATGACCCGTCGCCACGATCCAAGAGATTCATTGATAATGATGCTGTGCAATTACTCGATACCTCTGGGAAGCAAGACCCAAACGTAAGGATTCGATTTAACTGGCTGGAAAAGAATCTCAAAAATGCAAAGAATCATGGCGAGTGCAAATATGTGTTTGGCAACAATAGCGAGCGTGAATGCCTCTTGCTGAACAGGATTCGTGAGTAAATCTATTTAGATTTCTAAATGCCACTCGGAAGGAGAGAGAACATGACTGGTGAAAAAATGTTTGATGATACGCCGGTTCCGGCGAAGCTGAAAACGATAAAACTGAAACAAATCAAGGCGGTATATGAAACGTTGGCCATCAAGGAAGAGCACCATCAATACTTGAAGCCATTCACCAGATTCACCAACCCGGAGCAGGTTTTCAACACCTTCAGCTTTTTGCGGCATGAAACAAAGGAATATTTCTTCACCATTCACTTGGACGGTAAAAATCGAATCTGCTGCGTTGATGAGGTATCCGTCGGCTCTTTAAATCAGAGCGTAGTCCATCCAAGAGAGGTTTTTAAAACCGCACTCCTGTCGTCTGCCGCAGCAATTATCCTGCTGCACAACCACCCAACCGGCGACCCGACGCCAAGTAGAGAAGATATGGAAATTACACGGCGATTACGGGATGTGGGAGAACTCCTCGGTGTGAAGGTACTGGACCACATCATTATCGGCGACACCTTTGTTTCATTTGTCAGCCGGGGTTTGCTGTAGGGCCATTGTTCCAAGATTTGCCACGCTTTCACTTCTAGAAGTTGTCGCCTCGATTTTCCTCACCCACAGCTGCAAAGTCACTTTGTTTAACAAATAAATATCGAAGAAAGGAGAGTACATGGAATTACTCCAGTATCTCATCTGTGTTGCCTCGCGCCATGAACGAGCAAAACGTGAACATGAAGAAGAGTTGGCGGAACTAAGGCTGCGTGGGAGAAGAATTACTAGTGACCAGCGGAAAGTTACGTTGACCTATGCCGACGAGGTGGTACTGCTAACGAGAGTTATCCGTTCAGTTGGCGTGGTTCCCGTCTGTTTGAAAAAACTATCTTTTCCGGCAATCGGTGCTCTTGCCCATATTCTCAGGGCCAAGATGGCAAATGACCCTTTGGTTGAAGGGCATGAAATAATCGAAAAGTTGGTTTATGACCAGGAGAAAACCATCGTGTTCCTCAATGGCTTTACCGAGTTGAAAGAGCAAGGTTGGATAGTATTTGGCGATTCGCTGGGGATGGCATTTGTCGACCAGCCCCCGTTCTGCTGGTTGCAGTCGAGTATAGACCTTGGCGATGCTTTCCATCGGGAAATGGGAGCTGGCCAGCTTACAAGTTGCGCGTTCACGTCCAATGACGTTTATCTTGATGCCGTCTACGCGTATTTGTTGACCATGAGCCAGGACAACAGCATACATTCCCGAGTTATTGACCCGGAAACCGATTTAGCAACAGTGCAACCTGAAGGGTTGTACAGAAGAATTATCTTGAGAATGCAGGCATCGACCTGTGAACTCCCGGCAGCAGAGGCGCGGGAAAAATATTCCCTGAGCGTATTTCAGCACCTGACTCTGATGGGGCTCCTGGGACTGCGTGATGGTGATGTGCGCTACGACTTCAGTGACCCGTCTGATGTGACAAACCTGTTTGCCCATGGCCGGGTTTGCCGAAAGCGCATGAAGGAACATTTGTTTGGGGAAAAAAGTCAACTGCTGCGACATCGGCTTGTGGAAGGGGCTAAAGGCGCCTTCGGTGAATCGGTCAGATTGACCCAGTTTGGCATCAAGGCACTGCTCGGAGAGAATGTCGGCAAGGGTGCTGCCAAAGACATAAAAAACCGTGTCAGAACATGCACGCTCTTTGATATCGAAGAACCGAAGATAGCTAGGGATTCTCTCCTGCTTCCGGCACTTGTCATGGAGGCTATTCAATCGCTCATCTTCAGCGAATCTCAACACGGAAGGCGAATCCGAAAAAGTTGGTTGGCAGCACTTCCTGCCGCCTGGGGTACGCCGACTGGCAGTACCGTGCTGCTTTATGGGCCGCCTGGTACCGGAAAAACTTTGACCGCTCAATATTTGGCTAGTGAATTGAAGCTGCCCTTGCTAAAAATTGACGCGGCACGGGTGTTGAGTTGTTGGGTGGGAGAGAGTGAGCAGAATGTGCGGCGTATATTCGATGATTATGCCACCCTGCAAAAAGAGTTGGGAATTGCCCCTATTCTGCTGCTCAATGAAGCCGATCAGCTCCTTGGAACCCGTGGCGCAGGGAGCAATTCAGTTGACCGGATGAACAACAACATGCAGAACCTGTTTTTAGAAGGCTTGGAACGTTTTTCCGGCATCCTGGTAGCAACCACCAACCGCCGCGACTTGCTGGACGAAGCCTTTAGCCGACGGTTCACCTATAAACTTGAACTGCCTCCCCCTGACAGGAATCTGCGGATAGAACTGTGGAGAAGTCACTTACCGATGAAGCAGCTCGCACCAGATATTGAGATTGAGCTATTGGCTGACTTGGGATTGACCGGCGGCGAGATTCGTCTGATAATCGAGAAGGCGGTACGCTTGCAAGCCTATCGTGGGCGTTCAACTATCGACCGCAAAACACTCATGGATATCGCAGAAGACGAACTTGCCGGTCAAATGAAGCGTGATGGCAACAAAACGAGTATAGGGTTTTCCGCACGAGCGGCCGACCGGGATGGAGGTCAATCATGAAATTCAATCCAGGGCAGCTGGCCGTGACCAGTGGTGTTAATGTTTTGATAGCCGACAATGAAGAGTTTGCTAGGCACGTACAGCTCTCACTGAAACGGCACCTGGCAGGAGACTGGGGTGACGTCTGCGACGAAGACCGGGTTGCCAACGAATTAGCCTTACTGAATGGTGAACGGCTTTTCTCGGTCTACAAGAAAGAGGGGTTGCCGACCATTTGGATAATCACGGAATGGGACAGGTCGGTTACTACGGTGCTGTTTCCTGACGAATACTGAGTCTCATAAAAGTACGGAAATCCAAAAAAGCCCGGGATGGAATTGGTGCGTATGACGTATGACGCATTATTGATTGACTAACTACTTGTTTTCATAGATAGTTATAGCCGGATGATGCGGCTCGATATGATGCATAGCCCCGTATTTATTGGTATAACTTTGAGTATAGCAACTGTTGTCCATAATGGTTTTTGCGTTAAATATTGATTGGTTATGCGGGTAATTGGATTCACATGCGCTCCGCCATAATAAAAACAGGGACTTAGGCATGTAGTGCTTAAGTCCCTTCTTTTTTGCGGTCATGGTCTGACGCAGATATTGACGCAGGTACCACTCCTCCGACCAGTCCCGTTCATCACATCCGTTCAGTCCTCATTATGTTTCATTGGTGTCAATAGTACCTATATGGTTTTCATTGCACTATTCTGACCGCGGCTTTTATGGACATGTATTGCAGGTTCCACCAATCATTACTCTCCTTTTCTACGCTTAGAAAAATAAGGACTCTTCCACGTGTAATTTTCTGAAAAATAGGGAAGTGTCCCGATTGGCCTCTCCTGTTCCCGGAGTACAGCAAGGTCGACCGGTACCTCCTGAACACCCTCCTCAACGAGGACGGCAGGAGGTATCTGGCCACGGGCCTCCTCCAATACCGCGTGAAGATGGCTTTTGGCGCGCATGTTGATACTCAAAGGATTCAAGACCTGCGCAAGGCTGCGGCCAAAAGCAGAGGCAGAAAAATGAAGCTGACAGTGGGGAAGGTTTCGATTAGCTACGCTGACATTCTCGGGTTATGAGTTGATGCAATGCGGACAGGGCGGATTGCTCCGCCCGGAGGGGTTCCAGCACGGAATCACGCTGAGTGTGCATGCGCGGATATAAACTGAAACATCTCAAATAAATCACGAATAACTATATGAATATATAGTTATAGTCGCAAATTTACGAGGCCACCTTCAGGGCTGGAACCGTAACGTGGAAATCTATTGAAGGGGAGGGTGACGGCGCCGCAATATGGCTTGAGGGGAAGGAATGAGGGCACGGGTACAACTTTTTCGGCGAGCAGGGTATCAGTATTATCTTTACCATCCGGAAAGTGGCTCAAGTTTGCAGCGACGAACAGTCCCACGCTGTAAAGCTGGGCGCGACGTGGAGAGGTGACTTCTCGTGGTGGTCAATGAGCATCAGCCCGGCAGCTAAGGCTGACCGTATGGCAACTAAAGCGTCGCGAACTAAGGCGTTACAGATTGCAGTCAACCCGAACGCTCCCGGATTTCTTCTGACTCTCACCGGCCGCGGCATCATCGGCCCACAAGAGCGCGAACTCTGGCCAGCCCAACAGTATATCGCCGAACATCGGCGGCCTTGGCGGTTGTATTTAACAGACTATTTCCGCCAACCCCGCACATCATGGTGCCCCACACTCCCTATCGAATCCTGCGCTTGTCCACCGGCAGTAAAATCGGCAAGAATGCTCAAGTATCAGCAAGTTTGCTTGCAATTTATTCACTACTGTTGTAGTGTTACGGTCAGCAGTAACCGGCAGAAATATCGGCAACAAGGAATATCCCCATGCCCGACGCAATCAGCCAGATGACCCCGTTGCTTCCGGAACGGGCCGATGATCTCCAGGATCTGGCTCTGGAGGTCATTCAGCGCTCGGCGTCGCTCGGCACCCGACTGCACCCCATTACCCTGCACACCCTGCGTGAGCTGCTGCGTATCGTCAACAGCTACTACTCAAACCTGATCGAAGGGCACACCACCCACCCTTACGACATTGTCCGGGCCATGCAGCAGCAGTACGATGCCGAACCGGCAAAGCGCAACCTGCAACTGGAAAGTGTCGCCCACATCACCGTACAGCGGCAGATGGAAGCATGGTTGCAGGAGGAAACGCCCCCCGACATTGCCGGGCAGGGGTTCCTCTGCTCGCTGCACCGGGAGTTTTTCCGGCTGCTGCCGGAAGAGTTCCAGGTCATGACCAATCCGGATACCGGCCGGGAGAGCCGGGTTGTGCCTGGTGAGCTGCGAATACAACCTGTAAAGGTCGGAAAGCATGAACCACCGGGGCATGACAGCCTTCCCGCCTTCATGGCCAGGTTTGCCGAGGTCTATGCGCCAGAAAAACATCATGGTGCCGCCAAGCTGGTGGCGGCGGCAGCGGCCCATCACCGGCTGATGTGGATTCACCCCTTCCTTGACGGCAACGGCAGGGTGGCCCGCCTATTCACCGAAGCCTACCTGCACCAGATTCCGGTGCATGGTTTCGGCCTCTGGTCGGTAAGCCGGGGGCTGGCCCGCCGAAATGTTGACTACAAGGCTGCCCTCACCTGGGCCGATGCGTCACGCAGGAACGATCTGGACGGCAGGGGAAATTTGTCGAACGAGGGGTTGGTAAAATTCTGCCGGTTCTTTCTTGAGGTCTGCCTCGACCAGCTGGAATATATGGGCACCCTGTTACAACTGGACGGGCTGGTGGAGCGGGTCAGAAATTATGTGCAGTTGCGCGGCACTGCCATGATCCCCAACCCTCCAGGTGGAGACAACCTGCGACTGGAAGCGGCCAGGATGCTGCAGGAGGTCCTGCTGCGGGGCGAAGCGCCACGGGGAGCGGTTATAGAGGCATCCGGGCTGAAAGAGCGGACCGGCCGCAACCTGCTGGCTCAACTGGTTGCCGAGGGGCTGCTGGTCTCCGACACCCCCAAGGGGGAAGTCAGGATCGGCTTCCCGATCCATGCCGCCGGCTGGTTCTTCCCGGAACTGTATCCGGTGCTGTCGAGGTAGGACGGTCAGGACCGGGATGGTTGTGGTATTCCTGGCAAGAAGGATTATGAATCGCATGAACATCGATGGCACTTACGAAATCATCGAAATGTCAGAATGGGACAAGGAAGATATCGACCTTGTCGAACCAGGCTACATCCGCATTAAAGGGAACGGAGGGGCGCTGCACTTCATCTGTGTTGACGGAGATATGGACATCCGCAAGAGCAAGTCGGGAAGCTGTAAGTTCTCTTGGGAAGGCAATGACGAATACGATCCGGCCAGCGGTTTCGGTGAGTTTACTTGTGACGGTGACACACTGACCGGCAGAATCTATATCCACGATGGCGACGATAGTTCGTTTGTAGCAAAGAAAACATCTGGAAACGGATTATTGTCATGACTGCAAGAAAAGCAGCCAATTGACATGTACCAAACCTCAAAAGAAGAAACCCTCCTGGAGCGATGTCAAGCCAGCCATTGCCAACTTCGAACGTCGTGCAGCGTTTCTTGTGGAAATTGAACGCAACGACGATCCGGAAGCCTATTTGTTTAAGCGTACCGATCAGCTTAACGGTGATAACTACGGCGGACTGCTCCCCCTGGCCGTGGCCATGGAGAATACAGGGCGGCATCTGTGCGCATCCATGCTCTATCGGGCACTGCTTGATTCAATCTTGCGCCGCGGTCAGACCAAAACCTATACCCACGGGGTTCGCTACCTACGCAAACTCGACGCGCTTGCACCGTCTGTTTCCGACTGGCTTGCTATTGAGGATCATGCCACCTACAAGGATAATCTTCAGAAACAGCATGGCCGCAAAAGCAGTTTCTGGTCTCGATATCAGGAGTCCAAAATTGACCACTGATTTGACCCACTACGCCGGCCTTCTTGGCGACATCAAGCCCCGGATCCGGCAGGCACAGATTAATGCCACTCTCTCCGCCAATGCGGAAATGATTTTTATGTACTGGGATATCGGGCGGATGATTCTGGAAAGACAGAAACGGGAAGGATGGGGGGCTGCAGTCATCCCTCGTCTCTTCCGGGATATACGGAATGACCTGCCTGAGGTTAAGGGATTCTCCGAACGGAATATCGGGTACATGATTCGTTTTTCCCATGAATACGGGGCATCTCCAATTTTGCAACAGCCTGTTGCAAAATTGCCTGGATCATCTGCGAATTCCGAAAAAGTGCCGCAGCCTGTGGCACAAATGCCCCCAACGATCTCTCGACAAATTTGCAGCAACTTGTTGCAAAAATTCCCTGGGGCCACAACACCATGCTGATGGAAAAGGTCAAAGAACTGTCTGCACGCCTCTGGTACATGCAGCAGACCATCGAGCAAGGCTGGAAAGATTTCTGCTGGAGCTCGGCCAGGGCTTTGCCTTCGTCGGGCGTCAATACCACCTTGAAGTCAGCGACAAAGACTTTTATATCGATCTGCTGTTCTATCATCTGGGTCTGAGATGTTTTGTGGTTATCGAGTTGAAAAAAGGCGATTTCAAGCCGGAATATGCCGGCAAGATGAACTTCTACTGTTCCGTGGTGGATGACAAGCTGAAACACGAAACCGATCAACCCACCATCGGCCTGATTCTCTGCCAGACCAAAGACAGAATTCTGGCCGAATATGCCCTGCGTGACATACACAAACCGATTGGGGTCTCGGACTACGAACTGACTCGCGCCCTGCCGGAAAGACTAAAATCGGCGCTGCCAACCATCGAGGAGATCGAGGCGGAACTGCAAAGTGAAGTCGGAGAGGGGAACGATGAGTCTTGAACGCATTGAAAGCCGGAGGGACTACCTGCGGCTGTTGCAAAGCCTTGAGATGAAGTAGCTGTTGGAACATGGCATTCCGGCGGGGAGTGATACCCTATATGCCGGGGAGGAGATAAAATATGGTCAACAGAGGTCTGGTAATAGCAACGGCAAAGGAGCCGTTCAGGGAATGGCTGTTATCGCTTCCGGATCCTACTGATCTGTCTCTCGAAGAGATCAACGAGGATTGCACCGCCTATCTGATTCCGGAATTTGAAGATGACGATCAGAGAGACAGGATTCTCAGGAAATTTTTCATCTTAATCTTCGAGGATCAGCTCGCCGGCTGGTGGACGAGAGAAGAAGACTGGCCCCAGAAAAGGGATCTCCGGACTTTCAAGAAATGGTTTGACCTTCAGATTCATGCGGTGGTGGAGGATCTTGTGGACGGCGTGCTTGTCGATGAATAAAGAAGTGCTCCAGTGTTACTTCCACCTGATTCCGGCAGAATCTTGGAGATGACATTACATGGTTTCGATCGTGGAAAGCTCCGGATGAGCGGTAAAGGGGACCACGCATATTTCGCATGCAAAACAAAGTCAGAGGGGTATCTTTGGGGGTATTCCAAGAAAATCACATTGATAGTATATCGTAAATTCTGAATGTTAACGGTATAGTTGGCTACCCATGCGCCTTTGGAAAGATGGCTGTACCTCATGGTCATCGTAAGGTTTGCATGACCTAACACTTACTGTAAACTGGCAAGGTCCGCGCCTTTCATAACAGCTTGACTTGCAAAGGTGTACCGCAAGTCGTGAAAGTGGAAATCTTTTATCCCTGCCTTCCGACAAGCCGTGTTAAATGACCCCTGTACTCCCGGAAAGGTTTTTCGGTCATAGGGTCGTAAAAGATGTGGGGAATATCCAACCTCCTATTTGTAAATTTCCGTTTTAAGTTAGCCATCAAAAAAGCATTTATAGGAATTTCCCGTTATTTATTTGTCTTTGCCATACCATCTTCTACAAGAATAAACCCGTGCGTCAGGTCTACGTTATCCCATTTCAGTTTTAATATTTCCTTTGGTTTTTCTGTTTCTCTTGCTTTGAAAGCGTCCCTTGCGTTGGCCAGTATGTTGAGGAGTACCTGTGCATATTCCTTTGGATAGCCGAAAACT